>ERZ506766.8-NODE-8-length-215123-cov-8.6751_pt1 | contig 215123 bp, 184 predicted proteins | sample MGYA00513040_ERZ506766 | MGnify/ENA metagenome assembly ERZ506766
CGATCTGTTTGAATCCAAATCTAAATCCGTTATTATTTTTACTCCAGTTTTTTTAGCAGCATCAATTAACCGATCGTATACATATTGATTATCCCATAATCGGTTTTCCTGCGCCTCTGGATAATAATAAAGATCATTTGCATTTTCTCCATGAGCATCTAACTGATATGAATCATCATATCTCCCTATATATAAGCGATCTACCGGGAAGTGATTCAATATCTCATCTCCGCTTCCTATGTGATCGCTATGTGCATGTGTTGCTATGTAAAAGTCAAGTTTTTTCACCCCGACCTGTTTTAAATAATGAATTACTTGCTGTTCATATCCTTTTGTTGTCACGGTTCCTTCTCTAAAGGGATATTTCTCATCTTCTCCCGTTGGATAATCCCAATCTTCTCCCGAATCCACCATACCAAAATGACCATTACTCTCCAACAAAATCGCATCTGTATTTCCATAAAGAGATATAAAATGTATTTTCGTTCTCTGATTTTCCATTGCATTACTTCGAACATTCATTATTCCAATAACAAACAACGAAAGCACAATCATTATGCTATAAAATCTCAACTTTCTCATCTAGTTTTTCTCCTTAATTTGCAATATTTCCATCATTTCATTCTATGCAAAATTTTAATGATCAACTTCGTTCCCCATTGTGGCAAAACAGCTATTACAACTTCAAACTTATATATTGTTGGAATATATTTTCTATATTTTATTAATTCCAACACTTTATGACATTTTCGTGCATATGCTATTCTATATGCCAATCCAATCTTAGGATATCCTGGATGTCTTCTATCAAACTCACGTATAAGCTTTAAATGAGGTATTACTCTCTGTTTTTCATAGTCCCTTCTTGATTCAATTCCTACCAACACTCCACTTACATTCTTTCCATACCTTCCATACCATGATAAAGGTTCATCCAAAAAGGAAACACCGCCTCCTACATTAGCACATGCAAGCAACCATTTATCATGCCCGGTATACTTAGAAAATGGAATTGCACTTTTGGCAAAATCTGTTCTCATAACCAGACACATTCCCGGAGCACATGCCTGGAAGAAATTCCGAACTCCTATATCTTCTTTCGTATTCCATTTTTCGCCAATAGTCTTTGAAGAATGCCTCACCGATTCACAATATACATTACTGTTTTCATCTATTAATTTTCTATCAGTAGCTACTAAAACTGTTTTGTCTTTCTCCAAACACTCAACACATTTTCTTATTTTTTCCGTATCCCATATATCATCTTGATCACAAAAAGCTATATATGTTCCATTTGCCTGATTCACCAAATTCTCAAATGCTTTGACATAGCCAAGATTTTCTTCTTGATATGGTAAAATTCTATATTTTTTCTTTGTCAAACACTCTTCAAATATTAATTGAACACATCTATTTGTAATACAATCATCAAAAATGAGTATTTCCATGTTTTCATATGTTTGATTATTTAACGAAATCAATTGCTCTTTTAAATAATTCATATCCGGATTATATACGGACATTAATACATCTACTTTCTTCATTATTTTATTCACTTTCTATTTTTTACTAATTATATCTTACATATTATAAGATGGCAAGTTTTGTCCTCTTTCATTTCCCATTTTCATTGACTACCACATACTGTTCTTTTATAATATTATTAACTTTATTTTTACAAAGGAGATTCTTATGCTAACCCGTACCAACACAAAACAACTTAAAGCTGTTGCAATACTTTTAATGCTTGCTCATCATCTTTTCACTTTTCCCGAGCGTATTCCTTATAACCTTTCCCCCGCAACTTCTATCTTAATTTCTAATACTGAGCTCACTCAATGTATCGGCTTATTCGGTAAAATATGCGTATCTATTTTTATGTTTCTCGGTGGCTATGGACTATATGCCTCTTCTGTTAGTAACAATGACGGTACTCATAATCCAAAAAATTCTTTAAGCACACATATAGTCCGTTTGTATACTGCCTATTGGAAAGTTTTTCTTATTTTTATTCCTATTGGCTTTTTATTTTTCCATCAGCAGCCCCAATTCAATGCTGTTAATTCCGGTTGCAAATTCTCGAATTTATATTGTCCTGATTTTATAGCAACTTTTATTGGATATAAAAATTGTTATAATGGTGAATGGTGGTTTTTCCGCACATATTTATTCGCACTATTTGAAGGTTATCTATTTATGGAAATATTCAAAAAAAGAAAAAATCTTTATACAGAATGTATAGTAGTTATTTTATGGCACATTTTAATTGCCTTTATTTTTCCAGTATTTTCTAGCAACGCATCTTTTTCCGTTCTTACACAAGATGTATGGTTTTACAATATTTTTACAATTAATGATTATGCTATACTGTTCTTTATCGGGATTATATTTGCAAAATACAATATTTTTAATTCTTGGCGTTCTCTTTTTGGGCATTTGTTAAATATTGAAAAATTTATTATTTCTTTTGCGGTAATTTGTATTTGTGCCTATACAAGAGTATTTATTGCCCCTACTTCCTTTGATATATTGATTGTACCTGTTTTTTTGCTTGCCACAATTACCATTATTAATCTGTGTTCTCGTTTAGGAAATGTTTTAACTTATATAGGTAAACACAGTACCAACATCTGGCTTACACATTCTTTTTATTGCTACTACTTTTTCCCTTTTGTTAAGCTAGTATATAAATCTAAAAACTTTATCATCGATTATCTGATTCTTTTGGCATTATCTCTTGTCACAAGTATTTTGCTTAATCTTTTCTGGAAATATTTTAAAATCTTTTATCAACATATTCATAATTTATTATCTCCACGGACTGCAGATTAATGCGGTCCTTTTTAATCTCAAAGTAAATTCTCTACATATATTGACATTTCTCCTTACCAAGTATATAATCCTCTTATGTTCACGTTCTTTTAATGGAGGTGAGTACATGAACATTCAAGAAAGTGATATTTTGAACTTAATCATAACAAATACATACACCAATCAGCGAAGGCTTGCCGAAGTATCCGGTCATTCCCTCGGAATCGTCAACCGTTCCATCCGGCAGCTTATCAGCGAAGGCTATCTGGATGAATCCATTCATCCGACAGAAAAAGCCGTTTCCGAAATTCAGGAATCAGCTCCCAAAAGAGCCATCATCCTTGCCGCCGGATTTGGTATGCGGATGGTCCCGATCAACACTGAGACTCCGAAAGGCTTATTAGAAGTTCACGGTGAGCCGTTGATCGAACGTCAGATCAGACAGCTTCATACAGCCGGTATCCATGAGATCTATGTGGTTGTCGGATTCATGAAAGAGCAATATGAATACCTGATCGATGACTATGGCGTGGAATTGATCGTCAATGCGGATTATGCATCAAAGAACAATCTGCATTCTCTGTATCTGGCACGGGAACATCTAGCTAATGCTTATATTATTCCATGCGACATCTGGTGTGACTGCAATCCGTTCCAGAAACACGAACTTTACTCCTGGTACATGGTCAGTGATCTGGTCGATAACGACAGTTCCGTCCGCGTCAACCGGAAGCTGGAATTAACTACAATTTCCCATTCATCCGGTGGTAATTCGATGATTGGAATCAGTTATCTGCTGAAGAAAGATGCCGATATAATCAGGGAACGGCTCATCCGCTTTGATGCTGACCCACGATATTATAATAAGTTTTGGGAAGAAACTTTATATGGAAAAGGGAAAATGATGATTCCAGCAAAGGTCGCCCATGCTTCCGATATCGTTGAGATCAACACTTTCGAACAGCTCCGGGAATTGGACAGTCATTCCAATCATCTGCAGTCCGAGATTCTTGAAATTGCCGCTGCCGCATTACATACAGAATTGGATAATATTTCTAATATCACAGTATTAAAAAAAGGAATGACCAACCGTTCTTTCCTTTTCGACTGTAACGGCACCAAGCACATTATGCGGATTCCGGGCGAAGGGACCGATCAGTTGATCAACCGCCGCGAAGAAGCACAGGTCTATCAGGTCATCAAAGACAAAGGTCTTTGTGACGATATTGAATATATCAATCCAGAAAATGGCTACAAACTTACCCGTTTCCTCAAAAATGCCCGTGTATGTGACCCGGATAATCCGGATGACCTCGCCAAATGCATGAAGAAATTACGGCAGTTCCATGAAATGAAATTAAAAGTCAATCACCGTTTTGATGTCTTTAAACAGATTGAATTTTACGAAAGCTTATGGAACGGACAGCTCTCTGTATATCGCGATTATAAAAAGACAAAAGAACAGGTATTTTCTTTACAGTCTTATATCGAAAAATACAAAGAAGAAGAGATTCTCACACATATCGATGCCGTACCGGATAACTTCTTATTTACAACAGATGCTGACGGAAATGAAGATATCCGTCTGATCGACTGGGAATATGCCGGAATGCAAGATCCGCATCTTGACATTGCCATGTTCTGTATCTATTCCCTATATAATAAGGAACAGGTGGACCGGCTCATTTCCCTTTATTTCCCAGAAGGATGTCCGGACACCACACGTATCAAGATCTACTGTTACATTGCCGCAGCCGGACTTCTCTGGAGTAACTGGTGCGAATACAAGCGTCATCTCGGCGTTGATTTCGGCGAATATTCCTTACGCCAGTATCGTTATGCCAAAGAATATTACCGGATCGTACAGAAGGAGGAAATATAACACTATGCATACTGTAAAAAGAGCAATCATTATGGCTGCCGGATTCGGTTCCCGAATGCAGCCTGTCACACTGACAACCCCGAAGCCGCTCGTAAAGGTCAATGGTGTCCGCATGATCGACACCGTGATAGAGGGGTTACACCATAACGGGATTCAGGAGATCTATGTTGTCGCAGGATATCTGAAGGAACAGTTCTACGAACTGGAAACTCAGTATCCCGGCGTGACGGTCATCGAAAATCCTTACTATGATACCTGCAATAATATCTCCTCCCTGTATATGGCACGCCGGCACCTGGATGATGTGATCATCCTTGACGGTGATCAGATGATATACAACGATGTTGTCCTGCGACCGGAATTCGAACGCTCCGGATACAACTGTGTATGGACAGATTCTGAGACTGATGAATGGCTGCTGACATTAGAAGATGGAATTGTGACTTCCTGCAGCCGTACCGGCGGCGCATCCGGCTGGCAGCTTTACAGCATCTCACGCTGGACAAAGGAAGACGGAGAAAAGCTCCGTTCTCATCTGGAACTAGAATTTGAATCAAAAAAGAATCGGCAGATTTATTGGGATGACGTTGCCCTCTTCTGTCATCCTGAAGATTACCAGCTTGGTATTATGGAAATGAACAAAGGCGACATCATCGAAATTGATGACATCAAAGAGCTTGCAGAGATTGATCCTACATATCATTCTTACGTAAAAGGAGGAAATGCATAATGAACACATCAAAACAATCAGCAAAAAATCAGACAAAACCGCAAAGCCAAAACATCGACTGGATGATCACATTACTGCCATTAGTCCTGATCATCGGACTGTGTATCCTCTTCTTCTGCCTGCCCGAACAGTCGAATGTGGTACTTGGCAAGATACGCTTTTTATTCGGTGATACCTTCGGTGTCTACTATCTGATTATCGGACTTGGAATCTTCCTGATCTCCATCTACATTGCATGTTCCCGCTATGGAACCATTGTACTTGGCGCACCAGATGAAAAGCCGAAATTCTCTTTCTTTGCATGGGGATCTATGATGTTTACCGCCGGTCTTGCCGCCGACATCCTGTTCTACTCCTTTTCTGAGTGGATCTTATATGCTTCTGATCCACATATTGCAGAACTGGGAAGTATCCAGGACTGGGCAAGTGTCTATCCGATCTTCCACTGGAGTCTGATTCCGTGGGGATTCTATCTGGTTCTGGCTGTTGCATTTGGTTTTATGTTACATGTAAGAAAAAGGGACCGTCAGAAATATTCGGAAGCATGCCGTCCTATCCTTGGCAAATATACAGACGGTATCCTCGGACGCCTGATCGACTTGCTGGCAGTCTTTGCACTTCTGGCCGGTACCGCTACTACCTTCAGTCTTGCAACTCCTCTGATGGCGAGTGTCATCGGTGAGCTTTTCCACGTCGAACTGAACCGTACCGTTGTTACGATCATCATCCTGGTACTTACCTGCGTGGTATACACTTATTCCTTGCTGCATGGTTTCAAAGGAATCAGTTTCCTTGCCAAGTCCTGCATTTATCTCTTCTTCGGATTGTTGGCGTATGTGTTCCTGTTCGGAGGCGAGACCAAGTACATCATCGAGACCGGATTCTCTGCCATCGGACGTGTCGTACAGAACTTTTTCCAACTTGCGACTTACACGGATCCGCAACGGACAACCTCGTTCCCGCAAACCTGGACAATCTTCTACTGGGCTTACTGGATGGTATGGTGTGTAGCAACACCGTTCTTCATCGGTAACATTTCCCGCGGCCGTACCGTACGGCAGACAATCTTCGGCGGATATCTCTTTGGCTGTGGATCAACAATCGTAAGCTTTATCATTCTTGGCAACTACTCGCTTGGACAGCAGATTGCCGGTGCTGCAGATTATATTGCAATGTATCAGAAGAACGGAGATCTGTATTCCATCATTATTGCGATCATCCGGACACTTCCATGTGCACCTCTGATCCTTGCGTTACTGTTCATCACAATGGTTGCCTTTTATGCGACATCCTTTGATTCTATCGCATTGATCGGAGCCTGCTATAGTTATCACAAGCTTGGGGAAAATGAGTCTCCTCACAAGTTGATCGAACTGATGTGGTGCGTCCTTCTGATCGCACTTCCGATCGCACTGGTATTCTCCGACAGTTCGATGAGCAACCTTCAGTCAGTAAGTATTATTGCTGCATTTCCGATTGCTGCAGTGATTGTTCTTATCACATTCAGTTTCCTGAAGGATGCAAAAAAATATCTGCTGGAAACCGAGAAATAATACCAGACAAAAAGCAAGACAGTTTCCATCATCTGGAACTGCCTTGCTTTTTTGTTCTTTTATACTTTATTCGAATTTTCCATTATAGCCCGGATACTCTGCATGCCCCGTCACAATTTCCTGCCCGTCTGTCGTAACCTGTATTTTGTTACATCCATATGCATCCAGGAATGTATTGCATACGCTTCCCATGATCATATATTCTCCGGTACTTCCCATGGACTGGAGCTGTTGAAGGTACACCTGATTCAAATCGAGCTTTAATGCCTTTTCTCCCTCGTCTTCGGTCTCTTCAAAAGAATTAACCTGAACGTCCTCTGAAAGCATTCCCTTCTTCTTCAACTGAGCAATCAGATTCTCTGCTGATAATGCATCCACTTGTATCGTTTCCTGATCAAAGCCGTCTGCATTTTCATTTTCTGAGTAAATCGTCACACTGACCGGCTGTTGCGCTTCTTCCATGTTCGTATCCTGCGAAGTCTGCTCATCGGACTTGGTTTCTAACGATTCCTCACCGGCATTATTCTCTTCTGTTTCCGCTTCCTGATCATCCGAAGATTTGGTATCTTCTTTTTTCTCATTCCCGATTTCGGTCTTTACCTTGTCCTTTGCCGTATTATCCTTCGCTTCTTTTCCCTGACAGCCGACCACCAGACATCCGGCTAACAATGCAGTTAATACGATTGTACGCTTCTTCATACTCTCCCTCTCCTTTCGTAACACTCTACAGTGAGTACATTGGTATAATATACTTCTCCATCAGGTTCATTCCGTAATTCTTTGATGTCGCCCATCCTTTTCCATTCGGATTCTCCTTCTGTCCAAGCCATTCCACATATGGTGCGCAGCCCTTTGTAACCCATTTATAACGGTTATCAACACATGTCTGCTTTAACGCTTTCGTCGATGCATATCCCTTCAGATGTTGTACCTGTGCCCGAATACCTTCTGCTACGCTCTTAAAGGATTCTCCTACTATACCTCCGCCGGAAGCTCCAAGTCCCGCAAAGTTGAACTGCTCAATCTTCACATCCCCTCCGAACTGCAGATACCCTGTCTCATTCATAGCCTGTCCGAATACGACCTCTGGTTTTATGCCTTCGATCACTGCTTCGTCATATACAATCCGACAAAATGCTTCTATCGTCGGTGCATTTCCTTTCGTAAGTGCCTGTGTCGGATAATTTTTTCCACTTTTCTGGAACATTTTCACCATCTTATTTACTACTGTTGTCTTATTGGTTCCCATGGCAGAAGTTCCCATAATTGAAGTCACGCCCTCATATCTCAGTGAGCCTTCCGGGGATTCTCCTGAACGCAAATAATACCATTTGCCATCAATCTGCTTATATCCTTTGAGCATGGCTCCTTCTACGCCATCGCTGTTCTTCGTCGGATTAAGATAATACTTTCCACTTGACAGGGTCATCCAGCCGGTGACCATCCAGCCATTCTGGTCAAAATAGTACCAAATGCTGTTTACTGATTTCCAGTTTGATTTCACATAACTTCCATCGGTATTATAATACATCCAGTGTCCGGAATACTGTACCCAGCCAGTCTTTGTAACATTCTCCGGTTCCTGCTTCTTATCTTTTATCCAGACTCCGGACGCATCCACGTAGCTGCCATCAATCCATGTATCCACTGCCATCTTTCCATTCTTATCGAAATAATAGCATTTGTTATTGATCCATTTCCAGCCATCCGCTACTCTTGCGCCATTGCCTTCCATGTAATACCAACTTCCGCTTACCTTCTGCCAGCCTGTTATCATCCAGCCATTCTGGTCAAAATAATACCATTTATTTCCTATGTATTCCCAGTCGGATCTTATATAGGTTCCATCGCCATGACGGTACCACCAGCGGCCCGATGACCGAATCCATTTATCTGGTTCCTGCTTCTTATCTTTCACCCAGGCTCCGGAGGCATCCACATAACTGCCATCGATCCAAGTATTCGCTGCCATCTTTCCATTCTTATCGAAATAATAGCATTTGCTATTGATCCATTTCCAGCCGCTGCTTACCATGGCTCCATTACTTTCCATGTAATACCAGCTTCCTTTTACCTTCTGCCAGCCTGTTACCATCCAGCCGTTCTGATCAAAATAATACCATTTACCTCCTATGTATTCCCATCCGGATCTTGTATAGCTTCCATCTGCGTGACGATACCACCAGCGGCCCGATGACTGGATCCACTTATCTGTCTCTTTCTGCTTGTCTTTTACCCAGGCTCCGGAGGCATCCACATAATACTCTCCGATCCATGTATCGGCTGCCATCTTTCCATTCTTATCGAAATAATAACATTTGCTATTGATCCATCTCCAACCGTTACTTACCATGGCTCCGCTGCTGTCAAAGTAATACCATGTATTACTGATCTTCTGCCAGCCTGTTTTCATGGCTCCGCTTGACTGCAGATAATACATCTTTCCATTCAGTGTCAGAAATCCGGTCTGCATGATCCCGTTCGCATCAAAATGATACCAGAGATTCTTGATTAGTTTCCAGCAGTTCTTCACATAAGAACCGTCATAGTTCTGATACTTCCACTAACTGCCTGATTGTACCCATTTTCCTACATAGCCGCTAGTATCAAGATAGGTAATAATTCCTTTGGCATCAGCTTCTCCTAATTTCTTAAGTTTGGCATCTGAACTCAGATAGTTATTATAATCACTCTGATTGCTCAGATATGCATGTTCTACAATGATTCCCGGGAAGCCGGCTCTTTTACTCTGCTGGATCACATAATAATAATCCTGTACCGAATTATCCGGATATTTACTTGATGTTGAATTCTGAATCTTAGCACCTCTGTTATATAAGCCTAATTTCACCAGTTCATTCTGAATATCCGTTGCAAGAGCCTTGCCCTGCGCTCCTATATCTGCTCTGTAATTACTATTCGGATAATATACTTCTGCACCTTTTGCACTTGCCGTGGCTGAATTCAGATGAATACTTACAAACAGATTTGCTTTCTTTCCGATTGCATACTGAATTCTGTTATACAGGTCCGTACTTACATTTGTCGTATTTCCTACACTGGTATCTGTTTCTCTGGTCATATATACCTGGATTCTTCCATCCTTTTCCAGTGCTGCTTTGCAATATTTTGCGATCTTCAGTGTCAGATCTTTTTCATTTGCTCCGAATCCACTGGTTCCCGGATCGAATCCCCCATGTCCCGGATCCAGCACAACGATTACTTTCCCCGTAGAAGTTGTTCTGGCACCACTTTCCGCATAGACTGCAATTTCAGAATCCGAAGACCGCTGTGCGACTGCCTCTTCTACTACATCAGATATATCTGCATTCTCTGTCACTTCGCCGTCTTTTGTAATTGTCGTAAATGATACATCGGAATCGTTGGTCTCTTCCTGCGTATCGGAATCTTCAACGACCGCATCCGGCTCTGTCTCACAAGACTGGTTCACACCATATTTTCCTTCGATTCCGCATTTAGCAAAATCAAGGCTGTACATCTGTTCGTCCATTTCAAAATCCAGGCTCTCCAGACTGTAGATTCCACTTTCTGATTCGTCTGTATAATTCATCTCGAATACTGCAGTATCCGCATCGATTCTGGCTGCGGATACCGTCATTTCTTCATCCGTCACCGTATTCTTATACGTCAATACTGCATCTGTCAATGTATCTTTCGCCTGATAACCGGCCACAATTATCTGTGTCCCCGGTGTATCAATTCTTGGATTATTAATTACGATATACTCCAATACCGGTTCTGACGTTCCGCGATTCTCTGCTGCTGATACTTTTAATCCACATACCGAGGCAATCATCATTCCTATGCATGCCAAGGCTGCGATCCATATTTTTCCTGTCTTTTTCCGCATCTTTTCTCCTTTTTTTACAAATTGCCATATTTTTTTCATTTTAACATTCTCAGAGTTAAAAGTCAAAAAATCCCGGGACTCAAAACCTCCCCGGGATATTCATTCTATTCTGTTTCGTGTTATTATTTGATCCAGACGCCGCTTCCGTTCATGTAATACCACTTGCCACCGATCAGCCACCAGTCAATTGCCATAGGTCCATGCTGAGTAAGGTAGTACCAATTCCATAGCCGTCCTGGCGTTGTGTGCCTTCTACAGTGATCATTACAGTTCCCGGCTTGGTTACTGTGTATTCATATTGCGGTTCATGTGTGACGTTAATCTGGTCAACAGCATATGAAAAACCTTGAAATGTATTTCCTGCTCCTGCTCCTATCTAAAAAGCCGAACCATTATACTGTACGATGGTTTTTCCATTCAGATAATTAATATCTCCGTTTTGTACCACATATGGATTCACATTCATACCGGAAATGTTCACCGGTTCACTTGGAATCCTGGTTGTCCCGCTGGTCTCTGCTCCCTCCGGCTCTGTGCTTATTTTATACTTTCTACTTTATCCGCAACGTTATCCCATGTAAAATGTTTTTTCACTCTATCATACGCATTTTCAGCTACTGTCTTTCTTTCCTCTTTCATATTCAGCACTTTTTTTAAATGTCGTTTCAGCACTTCTTTGCTTCCGTTTTCCATTACGCATCCAAATTCCGATGCCGGAATCAATTCCCTTGCCCCGCCTCTAGGTGTAACCACCGGGAAGCATTTACATGCCATTGCTTCCAATGTAGATGTCGGAAATCCTTCCGGATATTCTGTCGGAAGGCAAAAGATATCCGTTCCTTTTAATAGTGCAATAATATGCTCAAAATCTATTTTTCCCAAAGCATATATATATTCATTTTGCGCTGCTTCAACTTCTTTCTGAATCTCGCCATCTCCGGCAATAAACAGATATAACTCTGGAAACTCTTTTTTCAGTTCTTTTACAGCCTCGATTAATGTCAATGAGCCTTTTTCTCTTACAAGTCTTCCGGTATAAGTTACGACGACTGCCTGTTCCGGGACTTTGTAATCTGCGCGGTAATCAATATCTGTATTTTGATATAAATCTACAATTCCATCGAAGTCCACAGAATTATACATGATGCCTCTTGCCCGGATTCCAAAATGCTTCAGCCATTTTACACTTTCCCCGGACACGCCGTAAAACTGACGACAAAAACAGGTCTCTACTTTTGTCAGCAGATGTTCATATACCTCGCCAATCTTATCCGCTGCTTTATTACCAGTCAGCATATGGCCAGTTCCGTGATCAATGGTAATGCATGTGGCTCGCTGCTTCTTAGCCATAAACATTCCATATAGTGAATGAAAATAAAATCTGGTTTGTATAATAAATGTATCGTATTTCACATTGAATATTTTCCGATGCATCTTTCTTAGTTTACGATTCGGTTTTAAAACTGGAAATCTTCCATTCATAAAGCACCATGCCGGCATTCTGTATATTCTGATGCCATCCATTTTCTCAAAGTCTGCATAATCTCCCACATTGGATGTCACCACTGTTACTTCATTTCCCCGTTCGATTAACTTTTTCGCCAGATTATAGGTATACCGCTCTACTCCGCCTGTATGTGGCAGAAATTGAGCCGCAAAAATGCAATATCTTTTTTTCATTTCATTTCTGTATGATAATTTAAGGAGTAAACTATCACACGTTCCTTTCTTTTTGTATTGTTCCTGTTCTTTCTAGTATATACTATAAACAGAAAATCTGCCACTGGCAACTTTTCCTGCATACTTTGGTATCTACAGAATCTGCCACCGGCAGCTTCTTCCGAATGTATGGCAATAGTCAAAAAATTCCCCGCACATTTCTCTATGCTGGGAATTTCTGTTATTCATATTTCGTTTTATTTAATCCATACTCCACTTTCGTTGAAGCGATACCATTTACCACCGATCTTCTGTCTTCCTGTCAGCATTGCTCCGCTTCCGTTCATGTAGTACCACTTACCGCCGATCTTCTGCCAGCCCGTCTGCATCGCTCCGCTTCCGTTCATGTAATACCATTTACCACTGATCTTCTGCCAGCCTGTCTGCATCGCTCCGCTTCCATTCATGTAATACCACTTACCACCGATTTTCTGCCAACCGGTTAACATTGCTCCGCTTCCGTTCATATAGTACCATTTGCCACCGATCTTATTCCAACCTGTCAGCATTGCTCCGCTTCCGTTCATGTAGTACCACTTGCCGTTGATTTTCTGCCAGCCCGTCTGCATTGCTCCGCTTGTATTCATGTAATACCACTTGCCATTAATCTTCTGCCAGCCCGTCTGCATCGCTCCGCTTGTGTTCATGTAATACCATTTTCCATTGATCTTCTGCCAACCCGTCTGCATTATACCTTCTTTATCAAAATGATACCATTTTCCGGAAACCTTCGCCCAGTTATTGTCTACTCTCTTTCCATCATTTCCAAACCAGCTCCATGTGCCATTATCCCACTCAGCCCACATATTCGTCTGCTTAATTCCATCTCCATCAAAGTAGTACCATCCAAAGTCATCACCATAAGCGATTGGATAAGCACCATCTGTATAGCCAAAGTAGTACGCATAATCAAAGTAATACCAGTTGTCGTCTTCATCCTGCTGCCAGTCCGTTGCCAGATAACCATTTTCATCAAAAGCAAATAAGAATTCACATCCATCGGAAGGAAGTGTCACGGCAGCTATACAGTTTTTGTAATCTTTGTACTCTTCCCCTTTTAATGAGTAATAAGCAATACCGTCTTTTCTTTCCATATTAAACTCATCCGTATTCTCCAGATGTTTAGCGACGTGCTCTGCAGTGGCTACTTCACTTCCTACACCATTCTCCTGCTGCACTACTGCTTCTCCATTTTCTCCCGCATACGTGGCTACCGGCGCCTGTACCACTAATGTTCCAGCCATGATTCCGATTGCCGCAAGTTTTAACCATCTCTTTTTCATTGCAATTCCTCCTCATATTTGAAATATTTTGACTATATCCAGAATATCATATTTTTTTCTGACATTCAACAAAAGTCCGCCTTTTTTACTTATAATCTTTCGGACAATTCGGAAGTCCCGTATGATCCCATGCCATGCCAAACATACTGCTATATGTACTTTCAGACATCAGGAATGGTAATCCGATCATTTCCAGTGTGGAGATTCCCAACTGCGGATCTGTGATATACCACTGTCCGTTCACTCTTACCTCATTCCACTGGTGGGATGGATTGGAGGCTTTGCTGTTCGCATGTACATAATAGCAGCCGATGCCGATTCCGTCACAGAGTGCTTTTAACCCACGGGCATATCCCGAACACTGTGCTTCATGATATACTAGCGCACCCCATGCCGTATTCGCCCGGTTCTTACTCCAGTCTGCGGCATATGTACAATGACTCTCCAGATGCAGCATCGCCGTACGTACCTTCTGATAATCATTCATTGCACTGAAATTATAAGAACGGATGAATTTCTGTACCGCATCTGCTACCTGATCTAATTCTTTTTGTGTCAGAGACGGTCCATATACCGATCCCACATTATAGTTTCCTGCCGGATAAGATCTTCTGGTCTTTGTCCACACTCCGGAACCGTTGACATAATAGCTTCCGATCCAGGTATTGAACGCCATAGCACCCGAACTGTACATATAGTACCATTTACCGCCAATCTGATTCCAACCTGTCAGCATCGCTCCGCTTCCGTTCAGGTAATACCATTTACCGCTGATCTTCTGCCAGCCTGTTACTACTGATCTTCTGCCAGCCTGTCAGCATCGCGCCGCTTCCATTCATGTAATACCACATATTGCCGACCTTCTGCCAGCCTGTTGTCATGGCTCCGCTTTCTTTCAGATAATACCATTTATTGCCAATCTTCTGCCAGCCCGTTGCCATGACCCCATCCGCCTTAAAATAGTACCAGACATTTTTTATTTTCTTCCATTCCTTCTCTATTCTTCTTCCCTGATACTCCGTATTTTCTCCATCTAGATAGTACCAGGTATTACCGGATTGTTTCCAGCCGGTCTGGATCTTGCCTTCTGAATCAAAATAATAGGTATTGCCTGTTTCTTCATCTGTGTACCATCCATAATGTTTCACCGGATTCTCTGATTCTTCCGATGTTGTCTCATTCTGGGTTGTAAGATCCGGCGTTCCCGCTGTGTACACCTCTGTCTCCTGTTCATTTGCATATCCGTCTCCTGTCAACGTGTCCGCAAATGTAACCGTCGCAACTGTCATTGACAGTGCCAGCGATACCATCAAGCATTTTTTCACATAGTTCTTTTTCATATGTTATTCTTTCCCTTAAATATTAAGTAAAAATTCTTTTGTATCTTTATACTCTTTTATGTATTATCATACCATATTTTGTCAAAAAAATCCCAGCACAATACATGTGCTGAGATTTTTTTTGCGATTCTTATTTTAATATACGACTACCGTTGTTCCTCTCGGAATGTTATTGTAGATCCATTTTGCATTGTCGATCTGTAAACGTACACAGCCATGTGACAGATGCATTCCAAGACGTCCGTCCATCAGTGTACCGTTCTTATTGTACAGTACGCTATGGAATAAGTAATTGCCATAGAACTGTGTATACCAGTAACATCTTGCTGAACCGGAATCAAAGTAGTATCCCTTGCCGCCGACGCGGAATGTTCCAGCTACTGTAGGCGAAGAAGAGGCTCCTGGTGAGCAGCTCCAGCTCTTGATCTGATTCCAGAATCCTGTTTTTCCAGTAAAGATACCTACCTGACATGTTGCACGGTTCACAAGGATCAAATATCCGGTGCTGCTTGAGTAAGCCTGCGCTTTCAATGCCATCTGTGAGTTAGCGGTTGGTTTCATTGCTCCGCTTGCACTTAATGTATACCCGTCAATCTTTGTATTCGCAGCCATGACTCCTTCGATTCCGCCATGAGAATCTTTGTTCTTATAGAAGTAATACCAGTAACCATTAATCTTCTGCCAGCCTGTTACCATGGCTCCATTACTCTTCAGATAATACCATTTGCCACCGAGTTTTGCCCAGCCCGTTGCCATTGCTCCACTGCTCTTTAAGTAATACCATTTTCCATTAATCTTCTGCCAGCCTGTTACCATGGCTCCGTTACTCTTCAGATAATACCATTTGCCGCTGACTTTTACCCAGCCTGTCACCATAGACCCATTGCTGTTCAGATAATACCAGCTTCCGTCAACTTTCTGCCAGCCTGTTGCCATTGCTCCACTGCTCTTTAAGTAATACCATTTTCCATTAATCTTCTGCCAGCCTGTTGCCATTGCTCCGCTATTATCCAGATAATACCAGACATTCTTTACTTTGATCCATCCTTTTGCCATAGAACCGTTGCTGTTCAGATAATACCAAGTATCGTCAACTTTCTGCCAGCCTGTCATCATTGCTCCGTTATTATCGAAGTAATACCAGATATTCTTCACTTTCTTCCAGTCATTCTGTACCATAAGGCATGGATATTCTTCATTCTCTCCATCCAGATAGTACCAGACAGAGCCAAGCTTTTTCCATCCTGTCTGCAGAACGCCGCCTATCGAATCTGCATAATACCAGCCTTCTGCATGAGAAACCCAGCCTTTCTGTAATCTTCCCTCTGTGTTAAAGCTATAATACTTTCCGTCAATTTCTTTGACCACATCTGTTACCATAGCTCCCGGATACTCTTCATCTTCTCCATCAAGATAGTATTTTATACCGTCTCTTGTCTGCCAGCCTGTCTTGATTTTACCTTCCAGATCATAATAATAAGTCTTTCCAGTCTCTTCATCTGTATACCAACCATAATGTTTTACCGGATTTTCCGGTTCGGATTCTCCCGGAGTTGTGGTTCCCGGTTCTGTTGTCCCTGGCTCCGTGATTCCCGGTTCCGTCGTTCCTGGTTCCGTCGTTCCCGGAGTTGTAGTTCCTGGTTCTGTTGTCCCCGGAGTTGTGGCTCCCGGTTCTATTGTTCCATTCTCTCCTGAACCCTGCTCATTCGTGTACGTATCCTTTGCTGTATCAGCAAACGCAACTGTCGAGAACGTCATAGAAAATGCCAGTGTCAAGGCCAGACATTTTTTTACATAATTCTTTTTCATATGCGCACTCCTTCCTTTCTATATATTATACAGAGAACCTGCCACTGACAGTCTCTCCTGCATACTTTGGTACGCAAGAAATTATACTGTCGGCTTTTTCTCGTGCATATTCAAGTGTTAAAAGTATCTTCTCACCATTGTCAGATGATTTTTAGAATCCCAGCTTTCATAATACTGAACACTCTGAATAATGGTTCCATATTTGCTGTTCAGTGCATGCATCAGCATTCCTTTTCCAAGATATAATGCCACGTGATCATAAGAGTAACCGTTCGAATATACCAGTACATCTCCTGGCTTCCACTCTTTCATCTTATTGATATTTACAGGGGTTCCTCCCGTTGCCTGCTGTTGTGAAGTTCTCGGAATCGTTACCCCGCTTAAATAGCGCACTGCCCATTGTGTAAATCCGCTGCAATCCCATCCAAGTGTTGAACTGCCTCCATATACGTATGGTATTGTAGTATATTTCTTTATTTCTTCAATCTTTTTATCTATCTCTGACAGATCATACGCTTTTCCATCTTCTTTGATGGTCCAGCCATCGATTTCTACATTTACTGCTTTGCTTCCATATGATGCCCCGGCATTGTTGTTTTCATCGTTTTGCAGATAAAAATAATATCTACTGTTATTGATCTCTTTCCAACCGGTTACCATGGCTCCACTGGTTTCAAAATAGTAATCATACTTTCCGATATGACTCCAGCCTGTTATCATAACTCCGCTGCTATTTAGATAATACCATGTATCTCCAAACTGCAGCCAGCCGGTTGTCATCGCTCCGCTCTCTTTCAAATAGTACCACCTATTATTGATTTTCTGCCAGCCGGTCTGCATTGCTCCGCCTCTGTTCATATAATACCAGATATTTCTGATCTTCTGCCAGCCCGTCTGCATCGCTCCGCTTCCGTTCATGTAGTACCATTTTCCATTCACTTTCTGCCAGTCTGTCTGCATGATTCCTTCCTCATTCAGATAGTACCAGATCTTTCCAAGCTTTAGCCAGCCGGTTACTCTTGCACCGCTTTCTTTCATATAATACCAATTGCCATCCAGTTTCTGCCAGCCGGTCTGCATATAACCGCTGTTGTTAAAATAGTATGTTGCATGATTGATTTCATGCCACTCATTCTGTGCCATCAGTCCTTTATATTCTGCATTCGCACCATCCAGATAATACCAAGTCTTTCCAAGCTTTAGCCAGCCGGTCTGCATTGCTCCGCTGCTTTTAAAGTAATACCAGCCTTCTGCTCTCTTATGCCAGCCTGTTACCATATAGCCAGAGGCATTGAATCCGTAATTCACACCATTGATCTCAACGATCTCATCTTTCGGCCATGTACCATCTTCATATGCGTACCACCAGCCTTTGTTATTTTTGATCCATTTTCCTTTTTTTGCCACTGCTTTTGACTGTATCTGTGTCTGTTCTGCAGGTTTGTCACTTTGCAGTGTCTCATTCTCATCTGTTGTATTCTCTGTATTCTGATCTTCTTCTGATCTTACGTCGTCTGTTGTATTTCCGGATATGTCGTTCTTTTCTTCTGTATTTTGATCTTCGTTCTCTATACTTTCTGTCTGCTGATTATCTTCCGCCACAGTGGAAACAGCACTTGCATTCGCTGTAACAGCCGGAACCGCTGCATAACCTATTACATTCGGCTGTAAAAGGATCATGCTCGCAGCGATTAGACATCTGTATGCGTTTTTCTTCATCCTTTTTCTTTCCTACTTTCTATTCTTAATTGTACATCTTATGTATTATACCACAGTTTTCCAATATACTAAAGAACGGTTTGGAAAATTCGACATTTCTGACATTTTCCAAACCGTTTCCTTTCCTGATATTATAATATTTTTTTCATATCTGGTATTTTTCTTAAGACTGCAGTAACAATTAATGTCACGCATAATGTTCCTATAATCAGTCCGCCAAAGTTCAATACGATATTTCCTTCATAAGGATTGAATTCCCAGTATCTCAGCACAAGCCGTACAAGGATCATATGTAATATATAGATACCAAATGAGCACTGATCAATAAAATTAATGCATTTCCAGTGTTTGTTCTCCATCTGGATCTTTACATTTTTCATAAGATAGAAAATACCGGCTGCCTAACAAACTACAAGAATCGATGAGTAACCCCACAACAATTCCAATTGTTCCACATTATACTGTCCTTTGCATACCGTCGCTGCGATAATCCCTGCAGTTCCGACAACAATAAGCAGCACTCCTGTCACCATCACAAAGCATGGAACCGCCCACATCATAAAGTTTACGATTACATTGCTTCCGGTTATCTGCTCCGGCGTTATTACATTTTGAAATAATATTTCTGCCGAAGCAAACATATGTAAGATAATGATCGCAACACATGCCAGCACCCGCAGAAATGAATAGCCGGGAATTCTTTTCAGATGATTCATTCTGTTAATTCCTTTCTACCCAGCTTAGTATACCAGTCCGTCGCCTACACAACTGTCATCTGATCCGGAACTTCCTGAAGATGGCTGTTGTTGTTGCTGTTACTCTCCATTCGTACAACTCTCGTGCTTTTCATCCTCTATTTTTTCTTTTATTAATGTTTATGCCCATATACACTTTATGAATTATATTTTCCATTTTAATTATATATTTTGCCAATATAAGCAAAAATTGGGATCTGTTTTTTCCTTTCCAAATGCGATTTCCATCACATTTTCTTATTTTCTAAACACAATCACTCTCTGTCCCACATAATTAAACACCACGAACGCTCCCATTCCAACTAGCATAGACAGATTATCCTGTACACTTTTACTCTGTCCGTGAAGAAACCATGACACAAGCGGCTTGGCAAGCCCGTACGCAACCAGATAACAGACCGTAATATTTAACGCAAACTTAACCAGTTGCTTCCATGACTTTTCTTTATTCTGAAATGTAAAATACTTATTCAAAAAATAACTCACAATACTCCCCACAACATAATTGGATGCCGAGGATATCCAATAGCTCAGATGTAACACATTATATGCTGCAAACATTACAGCTGTTCCGACCAGTGTATTCACAATTCCAACCAATACAAATTTCCAAAATGTTATATCCAGTATATTTTTTATTTTATCTTTCATTATTGCTTCTTTCTCCTTGTTCATTTATAAAATAGGCATTGCATTGCAATACTAAAACGGCCTGTGTGAAAACACAGGCCGTCCAATATTCTCTTATTCTCCTAATCCATCTTCGATTGCACTGACCATGGCATCCATAGCCTCTTTTTCATCTTCCCCGTCGCAGATAAGTTCGATCTCATCTCCCGATTTCACACATGCTCCGAGAACACTTAAAACGCTCTTTGCATTTGCTGCAACATCGTCATCATACATAAACTCTACTTTGCATTTGTATCTACTTGCTATGTTACAGAACATTCCTGCCGGTCTGAGATGTAACCCTGTTGGATTTGTTATTGTAACTTTCTGTCTGATCATAATGTACTCTCCTCGCTTCTAATTGTTATTCCGTCCATCTTCAAGCCTCTGTACTTGTTTTATGATTATTCTCTTTTGTTTACCTGATTGTATCTGTCTTTTTCTCATCTTCTTTCGTCTGACCTTCACTGCTACTATTTTCATTTTGTGTCTTATCATTCTGTTTTGTTTTTTCCAGAATAATTTCTACATTCACATTATTCACCAGTGAACATCCGTCCGGAAGTTCAACAGATACCGGAACCGTATAAGTTCCTGCATTGGTATACTTCTTCAGATCAATACTCACTTTCTTTGCCGGTGAGAACAAATTCAGTGCATCCCCAGGTCCTTTTATCTGTATCTCAAGATCAACCGTTGAACCATAACTAATGCTCAGTCCTTCTGCTATATTGTTTACAACAATAGAATTTGTAGATACTTCAAATGTTTTCGCTCCCGGCTGCTGTACCGGAATTGATACAACCACCTTATTCGCATTCTGTTCTGTCAAAGACACACCACTTGGAATATAAGACGAAATATCAATTGTTTTGTCCGTCTTCTGTGTCAGATTATCCAGCTGTAACGCACTTGCCGGAATACTGATTTTGGAAACTCCTGCTAATGTCGTTTTATCTCCTGTAATCTCAACTTCCTGCGGCTCTACCGTTATTTTTCCAAGTTTATACCCCTCTGCCGCTGATACATCTGACGTATCAACTTCTATCGGAACACTTTTAACCTGAAGAAGTTCTACTTCTACACTAACTCCTTCTTTTCCAAGATTGTTTGCCAGAAGTGTCTGGTCAATCACATTATTATTCGCATCATACAGAACCAGTTTTGCTTCCACCGTCTCATCTTCCGAAAGTCCTGATACATCTGCTTCGGCGGTAACTTTGGCTATACTGTTGATAATTCGTTTTGGTCCTCTAAGCGTTACCTTTTCCGGAACCGCTTTCAGTGCTCCTACTTCATAACCACCTCTTACAGTACCTGTTGTTGTCGGAGTAATCGGGAAATTATTTTTTGCTTCCTCATCAATCTGGATCTGCAGATTTCTTGGATTTGCCGTCGCTTTCTCATATTTTCCGGCATAACCTTTGATTGTTATTTCGATTGGTACCTGTGTACGAAGTGTCAGTTCTTTCATATCGGCAGTTGCCTGAATATCTTCTGCCTTAATTTTATCTAATACGGATCTCTGCGCCGTAACAGTTACATTCACTTCCTGTGTATTATCAACAATCTGATACGTATTATTATTATCTGTAATTACTTCTTCATGAGTTACCTGAACCGGTATATTTGAGAAAGTCTTATCGTCTACCGGGTCATCTATATTTACCACGATCAGCCACAGAAATACTGCAATCAGGAAAGCCAGTATTTTCAGCGTAAGATTCTTAGTTATTCTTTTTTGCATGCTCACGCCATCCTTTCCACATTGCCCGTATTCTGTTAGTTTCACTGCTTCTGTGCTGGATTTCTTTCAGTTTTATCCTAAGCTGCGCTTCATTAATATTTCTCGCCAGTTTGCCTCCTTGTGCCACAGATACAGCTCCCGTTTCTTCCGAAACAGCAATGATCAGAGCATCACTGACTTCACTCATTCCAACTGCGGCACGATGCCTTGTTCCCAGATCTTTGCTGATACGCATATTGTCGGAAAGTGGAAGGTAGCATGTTGCCGACACAATCCTGTCACCACGGATAATAATTGCTCCGTCATGAAGAGGGGTATTGTGTTCAAATATATTCTCCAACACCTGACTGGATACCAGACAATCCATCTGAATCCCTGTACTTTCATATTCTGTCAGTCGAATTGCCTGTTCTACTACGATCAACGCTCCTGTCTTTACTTTTCCCATTGCAAAGCAGGCTCTGATAATATTCTCTCTGGTTTCCTCACTGAAACGTATCTCTCGATTCTGCTCAAAAGGCACAACCGACGTCAGGAATTGCTTTTCTCCCAGTTTTTCCAGCGCTCTTCGAAGTTCCGGCTGGAATACAACAATCGCAGCGGTTGCCATAACCGTCAGCGAATTTCTCGCAATAAAAAGGATGGTATGCATTTTAAATATAGCTGCAAGAAGAATAAATCCGGCAAGAACGATAATTCCCCGAAGTAACATCCATGCTTTCGTATTCTTAATCCATACAATAATCTGATAAATCAGAAATGTAAGAATCAAAACCTCTATCACATCTGTAACATGTACCTTTGGAATATACAGACCTATTCCGTATTTCTCTATAAAATCTGCCACTGCCTGTTCCATTCTTCTCACCTCCTCTTTATCTGAAATATTTCAACTATATTCTATATCTATCTTTTTCTTTTATTTGCAGTTTTCTTTCCACTTGCATGAAATTCATTTTCAAGGCTTTGTGTCAAAAGTAACTTATCTACATCTTTCATATCATGTTTCTTCGGCATCGGTCCTCTCTTCGGTGAATGTCTTTTGGCCTGACTGGCTCTTATCTGTGCAGGACTTCTGTACTCCGAATTATTATATGGTGTTTTTCTCGATGTTTCTTTTCTTAATTTGTGATTTGCAGACGGCTCCACGCTGATTGCCTTAGTCTCTTCCGTAACATCCTGTGAAAGACGTTTTACTGCTTCTGCATCAATAATCTCTGTTTCCTGTCTTTCATTGATCTTTTTCACCGTCTTCTCCGGAGTTGTTACTGCCACCTTTGGTATTGCTTTTACATAATAATAATATTCATCATCTTCAAACTGTAACCGTTCACTTCTTGCATAATCAACAGAGAAAAGGAACAGTTCTAATATCATTCCAACAATTACCGCAAGAATATTTCCGAAGATCAGAGATCCATATGATATCTCCACTCCAAGTGCAATGCTTCCCATTGCCGTTACCACTACATCAGCAATTGCTCCTGCTATAATCCCAATTTTCCATGCGTGATCCAATTCACGTCTGCGGATTGTATAAACCACAAAAAATCCTATAATAAACGCTACAATGTAAATCCACATTTCCTTATTCTGGAATACTTTCTGTACATAAGTTGTAATCTCAGAAAGCATCGCTTTACTTCCTGATGCTTTTGATGCCGAACTTGTCTTTTTAAGATATTCCACCATATAAAACACAACTGTTCCGCAACTCATCGGCACCAGACTTACCGGTGTATATATCAGTGCACACGCAACAGGTACCAGAAATGGTATTTTCAGAACAAATGCAATCGGTGTAAGAAGTACAACAAACGCCATCTTTGGTGCCAGTCTGATATAGAAAATATACATGATCAGGAAAATCATTGCCGATACAGCAAATATTCCTATCGACGCTGCCAGCGTATGTGCAAGAACTAATACCGCTGCTATCACAACAATCACCATCGGAGGCAGAAATGTAGCAACTACAGCCAGTGCCAGAGAAATTACCGGTGATGATAACGACTTCATGAATCCAGTATTCTGATTGATCATCGAAAATGTGATCATTGCAAGTATGAACTGAAAAGCCTTGTCAAATAATTTAGAATGTTTTCCATAGAGTTCTTCTATTCTTCCCCGTATTACATATATATTATCCATCTATCTTTTCTCCTTTTCATACATCTTCAGCAATTGGATCAGATTATGATTATATCTTTTTACCCTTTTTCTTGCTTTTTTATGTTTTTCATTATATATATGACTGGCAATTCCGCAATACACAATCACAACACCCACATAACCTGCCAAAATGATTAAAAATAAAAATATGATCAATCCATTTGACAGATTACCCATAATATTCTCCACGCCGGCAAGCAACAACACGCCTACCAGACATACATATCCAACCGATACACTTAAGAATGCATAGATAACATGCAGACTTGCATAGTCTTTTCTATAATAAGAGCTGATCTTAAAATCTTCTTTTCCATGTGTCTCTTCATAGAGAGCAAGTTTTGTCATTAATTTTACTTTTCTCTCATCTAACATATATCCACCTCAACATGATATTAATTCCATTAAAACATCATTTTAAGTATAACAAATCTCAGTACCCTTGTCCAATACTTATGGTTAAAAAGTAAACATTCTCTACACCTTTCTGTTTCAATACATTTGACACTGCATCAATTGTATTTCCCGTTGTATAAATGTCATCAACCAGCAACACTCTCTTTACTGCCTGAAATGTATGTTTCACTGCAAATGCGTGCTTCAGATTCTTTTTTCTTTCCTGGTGACCTAGTTTTTTCTGCGGACTGGTCTTTCTGGTTCTTATCAGACTTTTACTGTCCACCTGGATTTCCAGGATTTTTCCTATTTCTTCTGCAAGTATCTGTGCCTGATTATATCCTCTTTTTCTCTTTCTTGAAGGATGCAACGGTACCGGCATAATAATATCCGGCCTCCATCTTTCTATTTCTTTTTGGAATTCTTTTACAAGTTCCTGACTATATAATATTCCGTATCTTCTTTGGTTATGGTACTTAAATTGATAAACAGACTGATTTACGGGGTTTTTGTGGTTCCACAAACTCAATCCCCGTTCATAATAATGATGTGTATGCATGCAGTCATAACAGTATTCCTGCTCTACACTACGGATCTGTTTTCCACATTGCATACACCTTGGTTCTCTGACTTTCAGTAATTCCAGCTTCTTTCTGCATTCTTTGCAGATGCCGTCTCTGCATACTTTTTGGCAGAATGGACAAACTTCCGGCCAGAGCAAAGATATGATTGATTCTTTAATCTTATTGATTTTTTTATGATTCATTTAATTCCCGGATTCGCTCTGCAAGACTCGTATTACGGTTCTGTTGATTCGTATTATATATCATTTCCTGAAATACACTTTCACTTCCAATCACTGTAACACACTTTCTTGCTCTTGTAACAGCCGTATAAAGCAGATTTCTGTAATATAGCTGTCTTGGTCCCTGTAACAAAGGGATAATAACCGCCGGATATTCGCTTCCCTGGGCTTTATGAATCGTTATAGCATAAGCCAGTTCCAATTCATCCAGCAGATTATACGGATACTTTACCAGCTTCTTTTCATCATACTCAACAGTAACCGTTTCCTCATATGTATTAATTTTACGTATGATTCCCATATCGCCGTTAAAGACACCGATTCCCTTATCGATCGTCATTCCATAGCGGGTAGAAATTTCCCATTCAAGCTGATAATTATTCTTAATCTGCATCACCTTGTCCCCCTCACGAAACAGGTGATCTCCGTATTCTTTTTCCTGTTTTCCAGGTTTCGGCGGATTCAGATATTCCTGTAATATCTTATTGATTCTCTCTACCCCCAACAGTCCTTTTCGCATCGGTGTCAGAACCTGAATATCCGCTTCTTTCGCATTCACAAACTTTGGAAGTTTCTTCTGGATCAATGTAATAATATTGCTGATGATCATATTCGTATCGTCACGTTTTAAGAAGAAGAAATCCATACTTTTATTGTCCAGAACAACCGGTTCTCCCCGGTTGATCTTATGCGCATTCACAATAATATCACTTTCTCCGGCCTGTCTGAATATCTTCGTCAGTTTTACAACCGAAAAGCACTCCGAAGAAATGATATCTTTCAGTACACTTCCCGGTCCTACACTTGGAAGCTGGTTCACATCCCCCACCAGGATCACACGTGTTCCGGGTACGATAGCATTCAGAAGTGCATACATAAGCGGCAGATCTACCATCGACATCTCATCAATAATAACTACATCTGCTTCCAGTGGATTTTCTGCATTCCGCTGGAAGCCCCCGATTGTCTCATCATCCGGATTTCCTGACACTTCCAGAAGACGGTGTATCGTCTGTGCTTCACAGCCGGTTGCCTCAGTCATTCTTTTTGCTGCCCTTCCTGTCGGTGCGGCCAGGTAAATATCCAGTCCTTCACTTTCAAAAAAATGTATCATAGCATTGATCGTAGTCGTCTTACCGGTACCAGGTCCCCCTGTCAGGATCATCAGACCATGCCTTACTGCTTCCATTACAGCAGTCTTTTGCATATCATCCAGATACAACTCTGTATTTTTTTCGATTTTATTAATCCGGCGTATTAAGTTAGCATCTGCAATTTCAAAATCAAGATTAAGATCATGCAGCATTTTTGCTGTATTTAATTCCATATAATAGTAATGAGACGTATATATCCTCATTCCCTGCTCCGACGGCTTCATAACGATCTTTTTTTCCATCGCAAGATCCATCAGGTACTGTTCCATATCCTGAATCTGAACACCAAGCAATTCACTGGTCTCTCTTAACAGTGCTTCCTGATACAAATAAATATGTCCATCATTCACGCTCTGCTGCAATGTATAAAAAATCCCACTTCGTATACGAAAATCCGAATCTGTGTGGATTCCAATCTTTGCCGCAATCTCATCAGCAGTCTTAAATCCAACCCCCGGAACATGATCCGCCAGCTGATACGGATTCTCCTCAATCGTGCGGTAAACGTTACGGCCATAATGCTGATAGATTTTCGCCGCAAGCGTTGTTGAAATTCCAAACTTCTGCAGATAGATCATCGCCTGACGCATATCTTTCTTTTCTTCCACCTGAGAAGCAATCTCTCTTGCTTTCCGTTCGCTGATTCCCTTGATTTCCGCCAGTCTCTCCGGCTCTTCTTCTATGATCCGAAAAGTATTTTCTTTAAATTTCTTGACAATTTTTCCCGCCAGCGCGGCTCCGATTCCTTTTATCGCTCCGGATCCTAAATATCTTTCAATTGATATCAGATCCTCCGGTTCACATACTTCCGATTCTTCCACAGCGAATTGAAGGCCATACATCTTATGTGTTGTATAGCCTCCTGTCAATCTTAATAATTCTCCTTCTTCTATAAAATGAAAATTTCCGACACAGGTAACCTCTCCATCCGAATTATTCAGATGGAATACTGTATATCCGTTATCTTCATTTCTGTAAACGATATGTTCTACGTATCCTTTAATCTCTTCCATTCGATTTCATTCACCCTGGTTTTCTAGATATCTTTTCTTTCGCCCATAAATTCTACATATTCTCCAGTACCGATTGCTACAACTTTCATTGGATCATCCGCTGTCATAGTATTAATACCTGTCTTTTCCTCGATCAGCTCTTCCATACCACGCAGCATGGATCCGCCTCCCGTCAGCATAATTCCTCTGTCAAGAATATCCGCGGAAAGCTCCGGTGGAGTTCTCTCTAACACACTGATTACGGCTTCTACAATCTGTCCGGTAGTCTCTCGAAGTGCTTCTTCTGTCTCTGTTGATGTTACCGTAACAGTCTTCGGCAGTCCTGTTACAAGATTTCTTCCTCTGACTTCCAAAGTCTCATCTTCAATCAACGGATAAGTTGTACCGATTTTAATCTTAATATCCTCTGCGGTTCTTTCACCGATCAGAAGATTATGCTTCTTTCTCATATAACGCACAATTGCCTCATCGAAATCATCACCTGCGATCTTAAGTGATGTATTTACAACAGTTCCTCCAAGAGAAATTACCGCAATATCTGATGTTCCTCCCCCGATATCAACAATCATATTACCGCAAGGTTTTGAAATATCGATTCCTGCACCGATAGCTGCTGCAACCGGCTCTTCAATCAGATGAACTTCTCTTGCACCAGCTGCATAAGTAGCCTCCTCAACTGCCTTACGTTCCACTTCTGTTACACCACTTGGGACACAGATACTGATTCTAGGCTTTTTGAAGGTTCTCTTACCTAATGCCTTCTGCACGAAATATTTAATCATTTTTTCAGTTACTGTATAATCTGAAATAACACCCTGTCTTAATGGTCTTACCGCTACAATATTTCCCGGAGTTCTTCCAAGCATCATTCTTGCTTCCTCTCCGATCGCTTTTATCGCATTTGTATCTCTGTCATAAGCTACGACAGAAGGCTCCTTTAATATAACACCTTTTCCTTTTACATATACTAATACACTGGCTGTTCCCAAATCAATTCCAAGATCTACTGACATTCCCAATTCTCCCTTCATCAAGCTGTCTATATCATTATCTTTTGTAAGATATGATCATACGCATGCTATTTTTGAGCATGTTCCCATTATAATCAAAATTATTTAAAATAAAAAGACCCATTTTGCTTAAATCTTTGTGAAGCTTTTTACATAAATATTACAATATGACGAATCTGCCCGAAGAGATGAACAAAATGTCATATTTCTACCTTCCTAACATCGGTTTTATATACTTTCCTGTATAAGACACAGGACTTTCTGCTACCTCTTCTGGTGTCCCGCTTGCGATCACGGTTCCACCTTTGTCACCGCCTTCCGGTCCGATATCAATAATATAATCTGCAGTTTTTATAACATCCAGATTATGCTCTATCACAATAACCGTATTACCATCAGCTGTCAGTCTGTGCAGAATCTCTGTCAGCTTATGCACATCAGCAAAATGCAGTCCTGTCGTCGGCTCATCCAGAATATAGATTGTCTTTCCTGTACTTCTCTTACTCAGTTCCGTTGCCAGCTTGATACGCTGTGCTTCTCCTCCGGACAGCGTCGTAGACGGCTGTCCCAGACGGATATAAGAAAGTCCGACATCATATAAAGTCTCCATCTTTCTGCGGATGCTTGGTACATTTTCGAAGAAATGCATAGCTTCTTCTACTGTCATATCCAGCACATCATAAATGCTTTTGCCTTTATATTTTACTTCCAGAGTCTCTCTGTTATAACGTTTTCCCTTACATACTTCACATGGAACGTAGACATCTGGCAAGAAATGCATCTCGATCTTGATGATTCCGTCTCCGCTGCAGGCTTCGCAGCGTCCTCCTTTGACATTAAAGCTGAATCTTCCTTTTTTATAGCCTCTTGCCTTCGCATCCGGTGTTGCTGCGAACAGATCTCTTATGAGGTCGAATACTCCCGTATAGGTTGCCGGGTTAGATCTAGGCGTACGTCCGATCGGAGACTGGTCGATATTGATAACTTTATCTAATTGATCCAGTCCTTCGATGCCTTTATGTTTGCCCGGAATGGTTCTTGCACGATTCAGGTCTCTTGCCAGACGCTTATAAAGGATCTGATTCACCAGCGAACTTTTTCCCGATCCGGACACACCCGTTACACAGGTCATTACGCCAAGCGGGAAGCTGACATCAATGTTCTTCAGGTTATTTTCCTGTGCTCCGAGTACTTTCAACCATCCGGTTGGTTCTCTTCTTGTCTCCGGAACCGGAATCTTGATTCTTCCGCTCAGATAGGCTCCGGTTACAGATTTTTCATTCTGCATGATTTCTTCTGCATTTCCCGTTGCAACCACTTCGCCGCCGTGCTCTCCCGCGCCCGGACCGATATCCACAATAAAATCCGCTTCTCTCATCGTATCCTCATCATGCTCGACTACGATTACGGAATTACCAAGGTCACGCAAATGTTTCAATGTGCCAAGTAATTTATCATTGTCTCTCTGATGCAGACCGATACTTGGCTCATCCAGAATATATGCTACACCTACCAGTCCGGAACCGATCTGAGTCGCCAGACGAATTCTCTGTGCTTCTCCGCCGGACAGTGTTCCAGTTGCTCTTCCAAGTGTCAGATAGTTCAGTCCGACATCCATCAGAAACTGGATTCTGGAATTGATCTCTTTTAGGATCTGTCCGCCGATCAGCATCTGATGATTCGTTAGCTTCAGTTCTTTCAGAAATGCCTGCAGTTTCTCGATCGACATTCCTGTCAGTTCTGCAATATTCTTATCTCCTACCGTAACAGCCAGTGCTCCCGGCTTCAGACGCTGTCCCTTGCAGGCATGACACGGTGTAATATTCATGAATTCTTCATATTCCGCTTTCATAGTTTCCGAACCAGTCTCCCGGTAACGGCGTTCTACATTCTTGATCAATCCTTCAAACGCAACATCGTAGACACCTTCTCCACGCTGTCCCTTATAATATACTTTGACTTCTTTTCCATTCGTTCCATGAAGCAGAACATCGTGAATTTCTTTCGGATAGTCTTCAAATGGAGTGTCCAGAGAAAAATCGTATTCTTTGCTTAATGCATCCAAAATTGCATAAGTGAAGCTTTTTTTGTCTGTGCAGGACTGCCATCCCATAACTGTAATGGCACCTTCGCTGATGCTGAGACGTTTGTCCGGGATCATCAGATCCTCATCAAATTCCATCTTATATCCAAGTCCGAAACATTCCGGGCACGCTCCAAATGGATTGTTGAACGAAAAGCTTCTCGGTTCAATCTCTTCGATACTGATTCCGCAGTCCGGACATGAAAAACTTTCACTGAACTGAACCGGCTCTCCGCCGATCACATCTACGGTCATCAGTCCCTCTGCCAGATTCAGTACATTTTCAATGGAGTCGGTCAGACGCTGTTCGATGCCTTCTTTTACTACCAGACGGTCTACCACAATTTCAATATTGTGTTTGATATTCTTATCCAGCTTAATCTCTTCTGAAAGTTCGTACATATTACCGTCAATTTTGACGCGGACATAACCGCTCTTCTTGGCACGATCCAGTAATTTGGCATGGGTTCCTTTTCTTCCTCTTACAACCGGGGCCAGAAGCTGGATCTTGGTTCTCTCCGGCATTCCCATGATTTGTTCTACCATTTGGTCAACCGTCTGCTTTTTGATCTCGCGGCCACATTTCGGACAGTGCGGTATTCCGACTCTTGCGTATAATAAACGGAAATAATCATAGATTTCCGTTACGGTTCCTACGGTGGATCTTGGGTTACGGTTCGTAGATTTCTGGTCAATGGAAATCGCCGGGGAAAGCCCCTCGATGCTTTCAACGTCCGGCTTTTCCATCTGTCCTAAGAACTGTCTTGCATAAGAGGACAGGGATTCCATGTATCTTCTCTGCCCTTCCGCATAGATTGTATCAAATGCCAACGATGATTTTCCCGAACCACTGAGTCCAGTCAGAACTACCAGCTTGTCTCTTGGTATATCTACATCTATATTCTTCAGATTATGCTCATTGGCTCCTCTGATTTTGATATATTGTCTTGAATCTTTTTCCTGTGACATGTGAGTGTATACTCTCCTTTTTCTATATCTTTATTTCCTGCAGTGTCTTTTTAAGCTCAATTAACTTATCTCTGAGTTCTGCTGCCGCCTCAAAGTTCAGGTCTGCCGCTGCTTTCTTCATCTGTTTTTCCAGTTCTTTGATCAGTTTCTCTAATTCCTTCTCGCTCATAGATTCCGGATCTTTTTCCATCTGCACTTCAGAGGCTGCCACCTTCTTGGATACAGCGATCAGATCTCGTACCGCTTTCTGGATTGTCTTCGGTGTAATGCCATGTTCCTCATTATATGCCATCTGCACTTCACGTCTTCTCTGCGTCTCATCCAGTGCCGCACGCATAGAATCTGTGATCGTATCTGCGTACATGATGACATGTCCTTCTGCATTACGCGCTGCACGGCCGATGGTCTGGATCAGTGATGTCTCGGAACGCAGGAATCCTTCTTTATCTGCATCCAGAATTGCAACCAGTGTGATTTCCGGAATATCCAGACCTTCTCGCAGAAGGTTGATACCAACCAGTACGTCAAATACATCCAACCGCATATCCCGCACGATCTCGGTACGTTCCAGTGTATCGATATCCGAATGCAGGTAGCGCACGCGGATTCCCAGTTCTCTCATATAGTCAGTAAGGTCTTCTGCCATACGTTTGGTCAGTGTTGTTATCAGTATTTTGTGCTTATTGGCAATCTCTTTATTCACTTCTCCGATCAGATCATCAATCTGTCCTTCTACCGGACGAACTTCCACTTCCGGATCGAGAAGACCTGTCGGACGAATTACCTGCTCGGCTCTTAACAGTTCATGTTCTTCTTCATATTTGCCCGGTGTTGCAGATACAAACATGACCTGATCGATCTTGCTTTCAAATTCGTCAAAGCTAAGTGGTCGGTTATCCAGTGCTGACGGCAGACGGAATCCATATTCTACCAGTGTACGTTTTCTGGACTGGTCTCCATGATACATGCCGCCGATCTGCGGAACCGTCTTGTGCGACTCGTCGATCATAATAATAAAATCATCCGGGAAATAATCCATCAATGTGTTCGGCGGCTGTCCCGGTGCAAGTCCCGCTAAATGTCTTGAATAGTTCTCAATTCCCGAGCAGAATCCTGTCTCACGCATCATTTCTATATCAAAATTCGTACGTTCTGCAATCCTCTGCGCTTCCAGAAGCTTGCCTTCCGATTTGAAATATTTCACCTGTTCTTCCAGCTCAATCTCAATATTACGAATCGCTTTCTCCATACGTTCTTTCGGAACAACATAGTGAGAAGCCGGAAATATCGCAATATGATTCAGCGTATTTTTCACTTCACCGGTAAGCATGTCTATTTCCGAAATCCGGTCAATCTCATCTCCGAAAAATTCCACTCTAATAGCAGTATCGCCACGGTCTGCCGGTACAATCTCTACCGTATCTCCCCGTACCCGGAATGTTCCGCGCTTGAAATCCATGTCATTTCTGTCATATTGAATGTCTATCAGCTGGCGCAACACTTCATCACGGTCTTTCTCCATACCCGGACGGAGCGATACCATCATCTGTTCGAAGTTTTCCGGTTCACCAAGACCATAGATACAGGAAACACTGGCAATTACGATCACGTCTCTCCGCTCGATCAATGCTGCTGTTGCCGATAATCTCAGTTTATCAATTTCTTCGTTTACAGAAGAATCTTTCGCAATGTATGTGTCTGAGGATGGGACGTAGGCTTCCGGCTGGTAGTAGTCGTAGTAGGAGACAAAATATTCCACTGCGTTATCGGGGAACATCTCCTTGAACTCTCCGTATAACTGAGCTGCTAACGTCTTATTATGAGCGATGACAAGTGTCGGCTTCTGTAATTGCTGAATCACATTTGCCATCGTAAAAGTTTTTCCAGAACCCGTAACCCCTAGTAAAGTCTGGCATTGATTGCCTTCCTTGAACCCTTTCACAAGCTCTGCAATCGCCTGTGGCTGGTCTCCGGTTGGCTCATATGGGGCTTTTAATTTGAACTCATTCATGGTAAATTCCTCCATTTGTGACTTTTAGTACGATCACTATCAGCCAAAAATTCGTAATCAGATTCGTAACGAAATGCCCATTTTTGTCTCGAATAGAGGTCATTTTTGTCTCGTTACGAATAAAAGTCACAAAATTCATATTTGCGGATAAAACAGCACTCGGAAATGCCTGATGATACTAGGCTCCGGTTCTGTCATATTTTTACTGTTTGTTCTTGTAACAGTCCCTATTATATCAAACATTTTTTTGAAAGTATATAGATGAAAGCAAGAAAAAAGTACAAATGTTCGATTCTCATTTGTACTTTTCTATCTTACTACTATTCTATTTTTTATCATGCTGCGTTGAAATATTCCTCCAGGATTAAGTCTATTTCAATCACTTCTGAATAATCATAATACTGATCTTTCCGCTCTTTTGGAATAACTTCTTCAATAAATGGTTCCAATATATCCAGACAGTCTTCTATGATTTCCTGCGTATCTCCATAAACATCTACTGATATGATTTCCTTGGCATGTCCCAATAAATGCGAAACACCTTTTGAATTAAAGCTATTCTTCAGCAAAATAGTTGCATAGGTATTTCTCAACTGGTGAAAATGAATATCAGGCAAATCCAAGGATTTCAACAAGTCTTTATAGTATTTCTGATGAAAGCCTTTACTCCTTGGATTCCCATATGTAGAACAACAAATATAATTCCAGTCCCGGAACTCTTTTGGTCTGCGTCTGCGGTTCTTCTCATAAGTTTTCCGTTCTTCCAGAATTGCTTCAAATACATAATCCGGTATTGGAAGTTCACGCACACCAGCAAGTGTTTTTGTTTTAATTTCCTGCTTTGTCAGCATCTTAGGTGCACAGTCTTCTGCTTTACTGTTTGGCTTCTTTCCCAACTGACGCTCTACTCTCAACGTCCTGTGAATGTAATCGACATCACTGTATTTCAGACCATTTATTTCACTTCTTCTGAGTCCCATCAATACCGCAAACAGAATTTGCATATGAATCGGTGTCTCCTTGCTTGCCTCAATCAATCGAAGCACCTGCGGAAGTGTCAATGTTTTCTTCTCGTCAATTTTCAGGACACGATACTCTGTCTTTTTTATTTTCTTCGGTAAATTGATTCCCTTCGCAGGATTAGTTGCCAATACATTTTTGTTAAATGCATACTCCAATGATGTTTTCATGATCGTCCTGACATTTTTCGCAACTGATTCGTACTTTTCTGCAACTGTATTATATAATTTTCTGATATAACCCTGATTCAGTGTAGACATATACATTTTTCCAAGCTGTGGAACAATATAATTCCTAATGGCACTTTTGTAAGTTGTATATGTGTCGTCTGTTATTCGGGGACGCATAATATCTTCCAGCCAGAAGATCATAAACTCCTCTACCCGGATTTTCCCATACACAATATAGGTTCCGGTATGTAGCTGTCCAATGACTTCATCACGAAATGCATTGGCTTCTCTTTTGGTCGTGAATCCCGCATGTTGCTGCGTCTTTGTACTTTCGTCTGCAAACGTCAGCAACACACGAAATCCATATCCCTTTTTGATTGTTGTCACCGAATAGACCTTATATTCTACATATTTCTTAAAGTCAAAGGTCTTATGCATGGCTATCCCTCCGTTCCGGTTTGTTGTGGTACAAATGTATTATTTACAAACGCAATAATCTTATCTTGCTCGTCCATAATCTCACAATAATATTCGTAAGTCGTATGAACGGAACTATGACCTAACAGACCAGATATTTTAAACAATGGAACTCCAAGTTCAATTAAAATGGTCGCAAACATATGTCTGAGTCCATGTACGGTGATATTTGCCAATCCATTTCTGTTACAGATTTTCGTAAGTGCCTGATTCATTGCCGTTAATGATCGGGGTTCGCCATTTTCCTGACAACATACATAATCAAAATTCTTGTATTCTATGCCCGGATCAGTTTTTCGCAATTCAATCAACTGCTGTCTGCGTTTTACTTCCTGCATCACCACTTTTGGCACTCTCAATATCCGGTAGCTGTTCTCAGTCTTTGGATTCCTTTCAATAACAGCATATTCCGTAACCGTAAATTCTTTTTCTTTCAGTTTCAGGTTTCCAACAAGCTGTCTGCTAATTCTGACGGTCTGTTTTTCAAAATCAAAATCCTGAAATTTCAATCCAAGAATTTCTCCTTTTCGTAACCCACAAAACAGTCCCAGTAAAATTTCTAGATACCAAGGATTCTTGCTGGCAGCTTCAAGAAAAACTTTCAATTTTTCTTTGCCTAATACCCTTACCTTTGGTTTTGCTCTCGAATATGGCTTTGTCTCAGGCATTGGATTATAGCTTATGAACTTATCTCCTGCTGCATCTTTCATGGCGATGCTCAAAAGCTCTCGCCCTTTATTTCCTGCTGAAGGACAAATTTTCGCGACACGTTCCAGTAGAGCATCTAAATACTCTACTGAAATGTATTTTAATTTGATATCCGCTTCCATACTCGGAAGAATCAGATTATATAAGGTATATGCTCCAACCATTCTTGTGGTTGTCTCAATTCTCGGACTGAAAATATTTTCAAACCAGTATTCCAGATAATCCCCAAGCATCACATCTGTCTTTTGCATTTTTGCAATCTGGAGATTTCTCTGCTTCTTCTGGTATCTCTTTTCATATTCCCAGTAACTTTTCTCTGCTTCTTCCGGCGTTTCAAATCCACCTTTTTTCCCATATTTTGTCGTCAGATCGTCCTGCAGCTCTTTGGTTCTGTGATACCATGATTTTCCTTCAAAAAAGACAACTCTCTTTTCCTTTGACATTGTCTCCTGCTGCGTTTCTTTCTGTTTCATTCGGCTCTCACTCTTTCTCTCTCCTCGTCTCCATTCAGCCACCTATCAAAAGAATTGCATGGGATACGATAAGATCTGCCAATCTTCAACACCCGGAATGGTTTTCTATCATAATAAACATTTTCTATAAATTCATACGCCTTGGAGCGTCCCAGCCCAAGCAAATTCTGAACATCTTCTACTTTATATACTTTCTTTTCCACTTCATTCTCTATCATTGCCATGACGTTATCCTCCTCGTCCTAATCTTTGCGCTTCACTACCGGTAGTTTTTAGCTGTGTAACATCTAAAAACGTTACACCACTAAGATATCCATTTTCGTCTGCATCGTCCAATGTGCGAATTTTCAAATCGCACACTTGACTTTTACGTGTTACTTGTTCTTTCTTCCTATATAATAGTCGTACCCATTCCGGACATTACAGAACATACAAGTATCCTTATATCGCTGTTCTGGATTCACTCGCCGGATATAATGTCCCGGCACATCATAAAAATTGCCTGCACATACTCTGCACAGGCTCACGACTAACGGTTTTTCAATTATCTTCGGTATCCCGGTACTTCTCCTGATTGCTTTATTGATTTTCTCCATTTCAGTGCGGTCTAAGGTACACACATAATTTTCCAACCGTCTTTTATCCAAAGTTCTAAGCTGCTCCAACAGCACTACAGAATCTTTTTCTAACCCTTCCATTTCCGGGACTGCAATGTGTGTTGGCAGTTTCATTTTTTCTTTACTAGTAATTGCTGCCACAATCACTGTCGGACTGTATTTATTTCCTATATTGTTCTGAATCACCAGCACCGGACGATAACCGCCCTGTTCACTTCCAAATACAGGATCAAGGTCGGCGTGATAAATATCCCCACGCTTGACGTTCCTATCTTCCATCTTTGCTATATCTCCTCTCGTCTTTCTAACTGTTGTTATCCCTAAATATGTAAAATACAAGCCTATTTGTCCCCGACGCCCCGACTTGTAATTGGGAAATCATCAGACGGCTGACTGCTAATCAGCTCCACAGGATTTTATCTAAAATAAATATATGGGATTGGGAGTTTTCCTCTCCAGGGATCTCCTGAAGCTGCCCTCACTTGTTGCGGCATCAAAGAAATATTTTGTATACACGACTTTATGACCGGACAGGAGTATCATTATGCCTGTTGTCTGTCATCGCCCTGCCAGAAGCAATCTGACAGTTATAACCAGATATTTTTCGCTCAACAGTCCGGGTAATACAAACTGAAACCAAAAGGAAGTATACGGGTGGGATTTCGCTGTCTTTACCCAGCCTGTGTTATGGCGTATTTGTTAATGTGGCTTACGCTCATCACGATAACAACAGGAATGTGCCTGATGAATGTATATGAATTTGTCAAGGTTCTTCCCGCTCCCCAGTCTTTTCGTGACAAAAGAAGAAACAGGTGGATCAAAATATTTCTCTTTCCACCTGTTTCCTCACTTAAATGCTATTTTTCAACCCACTATCTCAAAATCTTTTTCAAATTTCTGATTGCTGCTTTTACAGACTTTGCTACCATCTGAAAAGAGCATCCTTCTTCCTGTGCAATCTGCTCATATTTCTTATCTTCAAAATAATACTTCATCAATCGTCTTCTCTGAATTTCCGACAACTGCTGAATTGCACTATGTAACCGTTCCGCTTCCAGTTTATTCAGAACCGTATTCTCTACATTTTCTTCTTTCTGAAATATCCGTTCATATAAACTGGAATCCCAGATTTCTGACTGTTCCAGATGCCTGTCCACAACATTCATATGCGACACATCCTGCAATTCAAACGTATTAAAAGCTTCATATACATTCTTTCCTATTTCCAAATCCTTGTACTCTTTTTCACCATTACGAAATGAAACATAATATTTTCCGTCCTTCTCATAGATTTCATATGGGTTATATTTATCTTTTCTTCTTTTAGGCTGTCTGCCTTCCATGACCTTTCCTCCAATCTGAATTTTTTTGAATTCAGATCAGTAGGCGGGGCACGAATACGAACAATCGACCTTATTTTGAATTGCTCATTCTCAATATTTAGGTAACAAAAAACGCCCTGACAGATTTCACTCCTATGGACGCATTTAATTCGATATTTTATTACCCTGGATTCATTATTGGCTCTTACCCTAGTTTCAATTCCAACATTTACTAATGAAATTGTTGAGATTTTTTTAATTGAATACCTTCTGTTGAACAGAATTTTTTAGCTGAACTCTTGCTAAGAACCATATTTTCTCCGGTTAGATTCCGGAAAAGAAAATAAGCATACAAATACTGCTCTTTCGGAATCTGTTTTTTTAACCGAAAGAGATTTGTATGCTTTCTCATTCATCGGGTAATACCCTGTGTTTTTTCTAATGTTACACCCTTTTCACTTTTCAAATTTTGGGTAATACACTAAGTTTATGGAGGTATACAAACATGGATATTCCAAAAACATTATTTGCCACTTTAGTAAAACAAGGGCGTATGGAAATGCATTTAACACAAGAAGCTCTTGCTGAAAAACTCGGAATATCGGCGGCTTATCTTGGAGACCTCGAACGCCATAAAGGCGGTCCCAGTCTGGAATTATTTTGTAAAACCATGCAGACTTTAAATATTTCTGCTGATGACTACGTTTATCCAAATCAAAATAAAAATAATTCTACATATGATCAGATTCTTCGGCTCTTAAATCAGTGCAATGATTATCAGTTACAGGTAATTCTTGCAACTACGACAGCTCTGCTAGATTCTAATCCTTTTATTTCTAACGTAGACACTACTAATGATACAAAATAAAACTTGTAAAATACCGATAAATAGCTGATAATTACCGATATTTAAAATTAGTGGAATAAATACTATTACCATATGTTAAAAACAGTTATGCTATATCATTACAACTTGATATAACATAACTGTTTCTTCTTTACGAACATCCTTTTATCTATCAAATACTACATTTTCCTCCACGACACACTTAATTGCTTTTCATCTCGCTAATTATTTTTTCCATATCCGTCGATTTTTTCAAGAGTCCTAAACCAGCCAATAACTGAATACAATCTACATATCCTTGACAATATGCCCTTTGTTCTGACACAAACGCTTCTTCTTCCAAAATTTCTCCATATTGCTTCAACTTCTCCCTGTCCTCATAACTTATATGATCGAGAAGTTTATTCACCTTTTCTTTTTCCATTTTCTTCTTCAACTGAATATTTGCAAGTTCTTGGAAATAGATATAACTTTCTCTGTTTATATTCTCACAACGCAACTGGTTCAAAAAAGAGGATATTTCATTCCAAATATCATTTTCCATAAAAATTTCTCCTGCTTTTTTTGGTATCTTTACTTATTATGCCCAATTTTATATTCCATCATTTCATCAATTCACCATTAAATTTATATCCCATACCCCATACATTTAAAATGTATCTTGGTTTTGCAGAATCTGGCTCAATCTTTTTTCTGATTCTCCGAATTATGCCCATAACATTATCTTCTGCCCCATAATATGGTTCTTTCCACACCTGTGTATATATTTGTTCCTTTGAAAATATCCGTCCTGGATTTTTTGCCAGCAAATATAATATTTCAAATTCATAATTCGTCAATTGAACCAGCTCACCATTACTTTCTACAGAACGATATTCCGCATTTATTTTTAATGCTCCGTAATCAAGTACCCTATTTTGTTTATCAGGCATCTCAGAGTATTTTTTAGCAGACAGAAAATGTAATAATTCATTTAATTTTTCTTCCTCATTTTCATCAAATGTTACAACAACTACCCTTCCCATTTTTATAAAAACCTTTCACATTTCAAATCTTACAAGTGTAATTTTTATCTATTATTACATCTGTAAGATTTAAAGTCAAGTTTTTATTTCGTTGACAGAATAACCTTTTAAGATATATAATATTTTTATTACATTTGTAAGATTTGGAGGAATATCACATGAGCAATCTGCCTCAAATTTCAGAAGCTGAATTTGAAGTTATGAAAATCGTTTGGAAATACGCACCAATCAGCACCAATGAAATTACTGAAAAATTAACACAAATTTCCAGTTGGAGTCCTAAAACAATTCAGACATTGATTAAACGTCTCGTTTCTAAAAAAGCACTAACCTATGAAAAACAAAGCCGGGTTTTTGTCTATACTCCATTGGTCAAGGAAGACGAATATATTCGGCAGGAAAGTAATTCTTTTTTAAAGCGATATTATAATGATAATATCACTTCTATGCTTGCCTCTTACATTGAGGATGATAAATTGTCTGAAGAAGACATTGCCAGCTTACGGAATCTTCTTTCCAATCATTAACCATGGGAGGAGCATATTTTGATATATTTTAGTTTTCGATTTTTACTCTGTAATGCCATCATTTGTATTTTTTTAGGTAGTTTACTGGGATTAAAAAATTTATTGCAAAGGCAATTATCCGCATGTATGCAATATAATCTTTCGATTATATTTCTTGCCGTTCTAATTGTTCCCTTTTTACCGATAAACTCTGCCCCATCTTCTATATCGTGGAGACATTTGCTGACAGCCAGTTCAAGTACCAATGGTGACATTCAAACCACTTTTCTTTCTGGTAATGGTTATAATTTGGATAAAATAAATGATTTTGCTGTCTCTGTCAGCACCCAAATACCAACTTTTATTCACACATTACTTGTATTTTTCTGGAGTATCGGTATATTCATAATGTTTTTTCTTCTCTACCGCTCAGTAAAACAAGTAAAAGCCTTACATAGTTCTGCTTTACCTCTTCAAAATGAAGAACTAAACGCTCTTTATATAGAATGTTTAAACGAAGTGAACAGCAAGCATACCATTCCGATTTATAGTACAGCATTTTTGAAATCTCCTGTTTTGGCTGGTTTCCTGCATCCTCGCATTTATCTTCCAATTCACTTGATTTCAGATTTTAACGCTGGAACTATAAGCGCAACTGATATTCGCTATATGCTTCTTCATGAACTGCAGCACTACAAGCATAAAGATATTCTAATTGGATATTTGATAAATACAGTAAATGTTTTCTACTGGTTCAATCCCCTAATCTGGTATTTTCTAAAAAGAATACGACAGGAACGGGAACTTGCCTGCGACAGTGCTGTATTACAATTATTGAAAGAAACAGAATACAAGTCATATGGAAATACACTGATTAACTTTGCCGAAACAATAGCTCTGTCTCCATTCCCTCTTACTATGGGAATTAGTGGAAATATAAAACAGTTAAAAGGACGCATTTTAAATATTGCATCATTCCACCAACCTACTTTTAAACAAAAAATTCGTGGATATCTTATATGCATATTCGTCTCTACTATCATCATTGGATGCATTCCCATACTTTCTGCTTATGCTTCTGATCAGACTGGGTATCATTTTGACACAACCGAAAAGAATATTACTCAGCTAAATCTTTCTTCCAATTTTGGGGACTACACTGGAAGTTTTGTTTTATATGATCAGTCTGCTGATAAATGGAATATTTATAATATGGAGCATGCTTCCACACGTGTATCACCGAATTCGACTTATAAAATATATGATGCATTACTTGGCTTGGAATCTGGAATTATTACACCAGAACATTCCACTTTCACATGGAATGGAGAACCATATCCTTTTAATTCATGGGAAGCCGATCAAGATTTAACCTCGGCTATACATAATTCCGTAAACTGGTATTTTCAGGCAATTGATTCACAGGCAGGTTTTGAAGCCGTAAGAACATTTTTACAGACAATAAACTATGGGAATCAGAATACTGGAACAAATCTAAATCTCTATTGGACAGATTTCTCTCTGAAGATATCACCCATAGAACAGGTGGAATTGTTACAGGATTTCTATCAAAATAATTTTCATTTTGACAGTAAAAATATCCAGGCAGTAAAAAAAGCTCTGCTGCTTTCCACTACTTCTTCCGGTTCTCTTTACGGGAAAACAGGAACCGGGCGTGTCAATGGTAAGGATGTCAATGGCTGGTTTATCGGATACATTGAAACATCGAATAATACTTACTACTTCGCAACAAATATTCAATCCTCTTCTGGTGCAACTGGAAGTCAGGCTACCGAAATAACAAAATCTGTACTTTCTAATCTTGGTATTTGGAAATAAATAAAGAGAACTGATAGCATAATTTCCTGTTATCAGTTCTCTTTATTTCATTCTTCTCTACTGATCAATTCTGCAAATTACCTAACCGGTACTGATACCTCGGTATATTATCAATACCATTATCTAAAATCCTGTTTCCAACATACTGAATCGTTCCATCATCCTGAATTTTCATCGTAAGTTCGTGTGTAATAACAGCATCATTACATACAACAGAATCACATACTGCATGAATTGTCAAAACAATGGTTCCATCTTCATTATGCCTGACTTCTGTTACTTCCGGTAAAGACAAGCCAAAATGTGTTGGTGAATAATTACCATATCCCAATCGTTCCCAGATAAACCTATTACTTTGTTCATCGTAGACCGCCCATTCTTTCAATTCTTCTTTTGTAACAGGAAGATATGTCATAATTACATTTTCGAACTCTTCTGCTGGAATTCCCACAACCTCTTTTTCTGCAGTAAATTTTTCTCCATATTTCATTTGATAAAAATATTCATAAAGTCCATTATAATCCAACCCCTGCATATCCTCCGCATTCCAGTTTGAACATAACAGATTGTTTCCTTGATAGCCGAACGTACTCACATATTTTTTTAAATATTCCCGACACTCCTCACTCAAAGGCTTTACCCGGATAATACAACTTCCATCTACAATCTCTGTCACTTCCGGTGGTTCAGGTACGCATAATTCATAACAGAAATTCCCATTTTCAGTATATGCCCATTCTTTTATTTTTGATAGCGATATGTATGTAAGTACAGGCTCTGTATCCTCACTCCAGATCATTTTTGCGGACATCACACTCATTTCTTTTCCATCATAACTATATTCTTTTCTGGTAATTCCACCATCTGTATCTGCTTCATATAAAATTACACTTCCTTTTTCTTCTTGTTCTGCAGATTTTAAAAATTGTTCCATCTTCTGATAATTATCCATAACAGAATAATGATCGGAACCAATGACCGGATTCCCATTTTGTTTGATAATTTCTTTCATCCGATTCATCATTTGCTCAGCAGTGTTCTGATCTGCTTCTTGTATTCCATTATATTCAGAATAAATGTCTCGGACAATGCCCATAATTTCTTCACAATCGTTCACAGCTTCCTTTTTCTTGTCTTCATCGATTGGTAGATTATATCCCTTATCCGGATTTTCCATGGTAGTGTTTTTCTGATTCTTCTCATTTTTTACATCTGTGCTGTTTAACGATATCTTACTTTCACAGGAAGTCAGAATCATTCCTATACAAAGTACTAACAAAATACTTTTTCTTTTCATATTGCCCCCTAATTATTACTGTAATTCTCTTCCCACTCTTCTTCTGTTAACCTTGGCATATACCACCCTGCATTTGCATTTTGATCTGAACTGATTACCTTATTTGATAAATACTGGAAACTTCCGTCTTCCATAGGTTTTATCATCAATTCACTGGTGATTGCCTGATCTAACATTCTGATTTCCCATACTGCTTCTATCGTAAGTTTTAATGTTCCATCTTGTAATTTTTCATATGAGATAACTTCCGGATATGGCTCATATGGGAATTCACAATCATATAACCCTCGCGGTCTGTATCTAAAAGTTTTATTATTAGAGTTATAAAAAGTTCCCTTTTCAATCTCGGTATTACTAAATGGTAAATAGGTCTTTATAACCTCTTCAAACTCATCTTCTGGAACTTCATATTCTACTCCACCATAATTTGCTTCATATGGAACTTGCTTTCCATATTTCATATAATACATTTTTTCATAAAGATCATAAAAATCAAGTTCCGTATAATTCTGGTTATCCCAATTTGTAATCAACAGATTATTAAGTACATACCCCAACGGCATAACATATTTTCGATTCAATTCCCGGCATGTTTTATCTAATGGCTGCACTCTGAATCCAGTTTCACCCGGTGCTCCATCAAATCCCGGTGGGTGATATTCCTCCAGAAACAAATATCCTTTTTCTGTATATTTCCACTCATATGCTTCATATTCATCATAATAATTAGCCTGTGGACTATTATCTTTCCATTTAACCTGACATAATCGAACATTTATCTTTCCATTCATTGACTCTAAATGATATTGTATAATTTCCCCTTCATCAAATACAACAACAATATCAACTGCTGCCTGTTCTTCTTTCTCCGCTGCTTTGCAAAATTCTTCTACTTTTTCACGATTGACCATATCAATCTGATTATCACAATCTACTGCCGCATATCCTTTTTCTTCCAGACAATTGATAATTTTTCTTTTCACCTTTAATGTATTTAACTCCGACTTCTCCTTCATATAAACAGACCGAAAAGTTTGCGCTGTTTTTTTTACTTCTGCATTCATTTCAGATTCTACGGTTTCTTTCTTTTCTTCTTTTTCCGTAATTCGATTTTGTCCGCACCCTGTAAAAACAATAAGAACTATCAATATCATCGCAAATATCTTACATATGTAATAATTCCACATAAAAATTTTTTTATTCTTCAAAATACTCATCCAATATTGTTGCATCTTTTTTAACAACATAACCACTTCCACCGATTCCTTTCTTCTAATTTTTTTGTTCCTTAAATCTTACGCTTGTAATATTTAAAAATCAAGTCTATTTTCAGGAATTGTATACTCCAGATTCACCATCTTTATGTGCGATATATCCTATTTTATTACCATCCTCTATATCTTCTCCATTTTTGTTACCCTGTCATTTTAAAGAACATCCTTACTTACACTGTTACATATTTTTCCGCTTCTTCTTTGCACTTCAACGTATTTCCATGCCCAATTACATATTCCATACATTCTTTTCCCTGCTCTTCTTTTCCGATTCGGTAGTAACATACTCCCAGCAGGAATCTGCGTGTAACCTCATAATAAGGCAGCTTTTCCGTATCATTTTCCAGTAATCTTACTGCTGCCTCATCTTCACCTTTCAGCATCAAATTTTTTGCCATAAACAGTGGATTCTTTTGAAATACTTTCCCTGCTTTTTCTAATGTAGCCGAATAACCTGCCGCATCTTTCTCCTGATATTTCTTCGACAGTTCGAGATTCGTCATGACCTGCTGCCAGGAACGTCCCTCTCTTTTTCCTTCCCATTCATTCTTTATATACTCTTCTGCCTTCTGCAACTGCCCATTTATGATCAGTGCAACTACATATTTAGACTCAGCTATCAGCATGACACTTTTTTGAAATCCATGATAATCCAAGCTCTTTCCGTACTTTACCAACTCTTCCAGCATTTCTGAATATTTTTCTGCATCACATTGCTGTGACAGAATCCGGTCAATTTTTGAAAAATCTCTGAGAATGTCCCTGATTAAAATGAATATACCTGCAATCAGATCAACCACCACGCAAATCCACAGAAGCCAGGGATCTGTCGTGACCCAGCCCGGCTGCTTCACATCGAAAAAGAGTACTGTCTCCTGATGCGGGAACGGATTTCCTTTGAAAATACTCACCACACAAATCAATGCTGCATAAATCAACAGCACATTCCGTATCATCCTGATGCGTCCATTTTTCTGCTTTTCATAAATCTTTTTTATCTGCTCTTCCATTTTCTCTACCTCGCTGTCACACTATTTTTGTACCTACAACATAATTATACATAAATTAATATTGTAGCGAATCTCTGTTCGGTTGTACAATATCTACTGCTGCCTGTTCTTCTTTCTCCGCTGTTTTGCAAAAATCTTCCACTTTTTCACGATTGACCATATCAATCTGATTATCACAATCTACTGCCGCATATCCTTTTTCTTCCAGACAATTGATAATTTTTCTTTTCACCTTTAATGTATTTAACTCCGACTTCTCCTTCATATAAACAGACCGAAAAGTTTGCGCTGTTTTTTTTACTTCTGCATTCATTTCAGATTCTACGGTTTCTTTCTTTTCTTCTTTTTCCGTAATTCGATTTTGGCCGCATCCTGTAAAAACAATAAGAACTATCAATATCATCGCAATTTTCTTACATATGTAATAATTCCCCGTAAAAATTTTTTTATTTTTCAAAATATTCCTCCAATACGGTTGCATCCTTTTTAACAACATAACCACTTCCACCGATTCCTTTCACATTCTCAACCATACTGATAAGAAGAATTGGTTTGTCCACGCTTTTATCTGCCGTAAACACCGAAAACCACCCGATTTCTTTGCCAGAAGTATCTTCTTTCGTTGCCTTCAACTCGGCTGTCCCTGTTTTTCCAGCCAGCAAAATATCGTCACGATGTGCAGCATATCCGGTTCCTTCTGGATCATTTACAACACCTTCCACCCCTTGCATAATTTCTTCTACATTTTCTTTGCTAAACGCATTTTCTATCCATGTTTCACCAGATGCTTCTTCTTTGTATTTCAAATACGGTTTTATCATATTCCCTTCATTTAAAAATGAAGTATAAATACTTGCCAGATGTAATGGATTTACAAGAATCTGCCCTTGCCCATAACCACTATCTGCCAATTGTATTTCTGTTTCTATTTTATCTGTATTGGAATATGTTGATTCCTGCATCGCAATCTCAAACGGCATATTCTGATTAAATCCTATTTCATTTAAAGTATTCATAAAATTCTCACTGCCAATTTTAAGAGCTGCCTTTGCAAAATAAATATTATCAGAATAGATAATTGCATTTTTCATAATAACCGGTTCATATTCATGAAGTGTTGTCACTTGATAAGATCCCCAAGACGAATCTTTCTGCCATGCCAAACCTTCATTTCCAAAATCTTCTTTTGGATCTATGCTTCCCGTTTTCAACCCAATTCCTGCCACAACTGGTTTAAATGTTGAGCCAGGACACCATACTTGACGGAAACGATTATATAATGGTTTCTTTTCATCTTCGTTTAATGATGTCCATTTCTCTGATGATATGCCCCGTATAAATTCATTATTATCATAAGATGGGGTACTTACCAAAGCCAATACTTCTCCCGTATAAGGATTCATTGCGACAGAACACCCCGGATCTTCTTTAAACTGCTCGTATAATGATTTTTGCAAATCGGAATCTATCGTTAATCTTATATCCATACCATCTTCTTTAAAAATACTTGCAAGAACCTCTTTTACTTCCCCATCACTATCCAAAATCTTTATATCACAACCATCTTTTCCTTTTAATTGCTTTTCGTATAACTTTTCCACCCCAGATCTTCCGATTACACTTTCTGCTGAATATCCTTCCCCTGGATGATTTTCCAAATCTTCTGCTGTTGCAGACTGTACATAACCTATTAAATGAGCTGCTGCCTCCCCTAACTCATAGGTTCTAACTTCCACATCTGATAGCATAACCCCTGGAATTTCCAAAAGTTTATTCTGACAATCCTGCTCCTCAAGTGTCTTTTCTTCTGGCTGTATTTTCATTAAATCTATTTCTTCTACTTTCGGAATAGTTTCAATTGGTACAAAAGAATCTTCTTTTACCCACTTTGCTGTGAGTTTGTTATTTATTGTTTCTACATCTATCTCTAATAACTCCGCTATTTTTTCAATAGATACATTCCTGTCTTCCAGCTTTCCCGGTATAATGCCAACTGATGTTGCTACTCCTTTTCCTGCAAGCATTTTACCATCTCGGTCTAATATTTCTCCTCTCTCCGCTTTTGATGTAGTAACACTTATTTTATCATCACTCTCTAAATCTGGAAAAATCAGGCTATCCTGCCATACTAATTTATATCCCTGTTTCGTCTTCTTCAGTTCCGCCATATTGTCAAATTGTATTGTTCCGGCAATTGTATTACATGATGTTTCATACGAAAGCGTAACTGTATCTGCTTTTTTCTCTTTCACAGCTATATGACTGATTTTAATGTCACTGACCTCTATTCCTTCGTATATCTTAGAATTTCGTTGTATGTATTCTTCTTTTGTCAGATAAACTTTTTCATCTGAATCTATCATAGTATACATTACTTCATATTCCTTTTTTTCAATATGGTTCATATATTCCACAAGTGTGTCTTCTGGTGATTCCGTTATCGTCCTTTTTAATAAAACACCTCCTGAAACAGCAATTACTGTTATAGCTACTATCAGCCAAAAAATCTTACAAGCGTAAGATTTTTGGATATTTTGCTTTTTTCGTCTATTTTTCATAGATATTCCTTTCTTCTAATTTTTTTGTTTCTTAAATCTTACGCTTGTAATATTTAAAAGTCAAGTCTATTTTCAGGAATTGTATACTCCAGATTCACCATTAGACTATCACACTTTTTCTCCTGCCTTTTAATATGCCGGGACACCGTATCCATAGATATTACTGCTTCCGATACGGTAACTCCGTCTTGCCACTTTATCCCCACTGTTGCCTTCTATGGTATTGACGGTTCCACCGCTGACACTCTCTACAATTCCAACGTGGTCAATCGTCCCATTATTTCCCCAGTCAAAGAAAATAATATCTCCTGCCACCGGGGTATAACTTCCGTCACGGAACCTACCTTTGCTTTCAAACCACTTCACACCGTCCGAACAAAGAGAAAATTTCGGAATGACTCCACTCTGAATATAACCGCTCTGGTCTGCACACCAGGACACAAAGCAGGCACACCACTCTACCCTGCCTCCAAATCCATACCATCTCCAATAAGTCGTTCCGCCTTTTCCTTCCTGCGATGCTGCCACCTGAACGATTGCCTGATTGCCGATACCTGTCGGGATTCTTCCAAATGCATAATACTGAAGCACATGTGGTACATACTGCTTGTCCCCATAACTGCTCCACCCCATTCTCTGTGCCATCATATCAGAAAATTCTGCTGCATTGGCAAGGGTATATCCACCTCTAGCTTTCGCCCATTCCAGATATCCATTTCCATAATTGTAGCTTTGCAATGCCAGTTTAATATTTTCCATATCCAGAGGATTTTTTACTCCTGCACGTTCCAGACAGCTTTTTATTTCCTGCACTCCGCAAGAAATCGAATACTCCGGATCTGTGATTCCATTCGGCTGTTTGGGATATTTTGTATTAAAACTGCCCTCTGAACACTGCATCGGGTCAAGTCCTCTCCCACCGGATTCCTGCATCATAATCGCTTTAATCAATTCCACATATTCACCAATTCCATATTGGTTTGCATACTGCCGAATTAGTGGCTCATATGCTTCTACTTCTGCACTGACAGAAGAAACCGTACTGGAATTATCCCCGCCTGTCATGCAAAGAAATCCACCAAATAAAATGACGATAATCAATATCACCACTGCAATCCAACCGCCTGCGGTCAATCCACTTAACAATGCTTTTATAGCTTCCATCAACGCTTTTATTGCATGTGTTACTGCCTTTGCTGTCGTTTTCACTGCAATCTTTGTATTCTGTGCTGTCTGTCTTGCTGCCTGCACTGCTTTTTCTGCTTTTTTCATGGAATAATGCATTGCCCGGACAGAAACATTTGCTGTCTGCTCCGATGTCTTAATACTGGTCTTTGCCGTCTGTTCTGCAGTCTTGACCGCTTTTCCAGAGGTCTTGATAGTACCTTTTCCAGTATTCTTTACAACCTGTTCCGATGCTCTCCCGGTCTTGATGGTTCTTTTATCCCGTTCAATGGTCTTAATTTTTTTGACAGCAAGTTCTTTTCCCTGCTCCTGTGCCGTTTCTCCGCCTGAAGGCGGTACTGGTCGAATTTCTTCTTTCGGCTGGTAAACTGTTTCTTCGCCTGTCGAAGAAACAGAAGCTTTCTCTTTCTTCCGTTCAATAATCTTTCCTGCCTGTCTGCGTACCTGATGCCCTGTTTCGTGAAAGATGCGGTCAGCATACTTGCTGGCCGCATCTTCTGCATAACCTACCGGATTATTCTCTCTATCACTAGATTTCTCCGTCGATTGCATGATATTTTCTTTTGTTCTGACATAGGACTGCTTAACATGGTCTGTCACTGTAACTGTCTTATCTAATACTTTAATATCCTTATGGACTTGGCGTGTTTTTATCTTACGATCCATCGCTTTTCTCCATTTGAATCTTTATCTAGCGTTCATGATTAGTTTCTTTTTTGCTCACCTGTGGCAGTTCCCGGCAGTATTCCGGGTATTTCATGCGGATTGCTTCATAAAAATATGATGCATAGCCACAATCGAACATCTCGTATGGGGTAGACAGACTTTCTTCTCCCTTCTCCACATATCCATTCCACAAGTTGAAAGCCAGTCTGGTCAATCGTGCCGAACCGCCTGTCTGCCACCCTTCATGCAATGCTTCTGGTTTAATCAAACGCTCTTTAAAATCAAACATGCGATCAACATGATTTCTGGTATCTTCAGAAATTCCCACACAATAGAAAAATGAACTGTAATAACTGTCGTGCTTTCCGCATTTAGCTAACATCTGATAAAAAAACTTTTCGTGTTCCTTTGATGAAAATCTGATTTCTGACATATTTGGCTCCTTTTCCGGCACTAAAAAACGCCACAAATTGTGACGATTTTCAGTGCCTTGCTTTTCATTATTCAAAATATTTTTAATTTTACATTCTTCCCCGGTTGATACTGTCCTCTCCCGGCTTTGTGGTCATCAGTTTATACAACCTTGTATTGGTTGGGAATCTATTGACGAACGGTACAAGCGAACTTCCATATTTCACCAGACCACAACCGGCATCTGCATTTGTGATATATCCCATTTGCTCTGTAGAAATATTCAAAAGTGTCGCCAACTTTGCTCTGTCCGGCTCTGCCTGATTAAGCATCACGATATACTCACTGTTGGAAATCATCGTACTTGCAAGAACAGAATCTAACAGATATTCCACGTTCTGTGTGATTGCTGTCGGGAATGCATTACGCTTACGAAATCTTCGCCATGCAGAGTTAAAAAATGCTCCGGAATACTCATTTTCAAATACTACATGAAACTCGTCTAAAAAAATATGGGTTCGCTTTCCCTGTTTCCAGTTCTCCGTTACCCGGTTCAACATTGCATCAGTGATTACCAGAAGTCCCATGGTCTTTAACTGTTTTCCTAAATCCAGAATGTCGTATACCATAATACGGTTATTCACATCAACATTACTTTCATGTGCAAATGCGTCCAGACTTCCATTGGTAAATAATTCTGATACCAGTGCCAAATCCTGTGCTTCCGGTTCTTCCTGTTCTAAAAATTTTTCACGCAACACCCGCAAAGTCGGCACTGCTCCGCCATGCTGATATTCCTCATAAACTTCTCCCACACATCGGTCAATAATGGAACGTTCCTTTGCATTGATTCCTTTTTTATCCAACTGTTCAAACAGAGATAAAATAAACTGTGACTTCTCAATCACTGGATCACCGCCATCTCCATATCCGTCTACCATATCCATTGCATTGATATGGTCCCGGCTTCCTGCAGCAATGCGAACCACTTCTCCGCCCATTGCTTCAACTAATGATGCATACTCTCGCTCTGGATCACAAATCAGGATATCGTCCTGCGTTGCCAGTGCCAGGAATACAATCTGCATTTTTGCATTAAAGGATTTTCCACTTCCCGGTACTCCTAAAAGGAATGAGTTTGGATTTAACAGTTTTTCTTTATTACACATGATTAAGTTATGGGAGATTGCATTTTCACCGCAATAGATTCCACCTGCGTCCATAATCTCCTGCACCCGGAATGGCATCAACACTGCTACACTCTCCGAAGTCAGTGTGCGGACTGCCGGAATCTTCCGGTGTCCGATGGGTAGTGCTGTATTCAGTCCGTCCATCTGCTGAAATTTCAGAACAGAAAACTGGCATAACTTTTTCCGTCCGATTGTCAGAAGTGTTTCCGTATCTGCATCAAGCTGTTTTTTCGATTCTGCCGTATGCACCATAGTCAGTATACCGAACATCATACGCTGGTCACGTGTGGTTAAATCGTCCATGAACTCTTTACTTTCTTTTCTCTGCTGTTCCAAATCATAAGGAATCACTGCGGAAAAGTTATTGTTGGCATTTTGGCGTCGTTGCCAGTTTGTTATATTAGTCTCCACACCTAACAAACGTTTTTCCACTTCCTGTACTGCTTCATCAGTCGGAACCGGAATCACATCAATGCTCAACATCAGATTTCGATTCATGTCGGTCAGTTCTGCTATCATATCGTCTTTGATGTAAGAAGCATACTCACGAAGAAAAAGTACTCTTCCATAACGATCTCCCATGCGGAAATAATCTTTTTCAAATTCAAAAGTATCCGGGCAGATATAATCTTTGAAGCTGTGCCCTTTTCTCATACTCTCCTGAATATCAAAATGGAAACCAGATTCTTCTCCTGTACGGTAAAAATCATGCAGAATCCGTAACTTATCTTCTCCATTTACCTCTGCACATTTGGAACCCAATCTTGCAAAATGGCTGTTCAGCTCTGTTGTCACTCGTGCAAAATACGTTCTGGCTTCTTCGATCGTTTTCTTATAGCAGGATACTGTCACATATTTTTCCTGCACCATGCTGTTGGAACTGGTTGCCTTATCTAAAAGCATGTTGTTGTACTCTTTCCGATATAAATCCAGTCCGTCCTCCTGCATCGGAATCAGAATTGCTTTTTCAAAATCCACTTTATTCAAGCGGCGATTATTGATCGTTATTTTTGTTGTTCCACCGCAATCGAACGAATTTAATAAATCCATATATTCCAGGAACATGGTTTCCTTATCTACTTTGCTTGCCACCGCATAGTTGATATCCGTAAATTTATAAGTACGTGCAAATTTATTTCTCCCGATTTTAAATATCCCGTCAGACCAGATGGTCTCGATGGGAATTACCTGCTGTACGCTTCTTGGAATTACAAATTTTTCTTTATCCTGCTTGAAGATATTACTCAGCGTTTTTATCATTTTTCTTGCGTCCCTCCTTCTTCATACTTTCTTTCTCATATTTTTTAATGACTTGTTCTACCGCATCAAAATAAAGATTTTCTGACCGGAACACCAGTTTTTTCGGCATCAGGATTTCTGATTTTATCCATGCCCAGATAAACTGCTCCGCTGTCATTCCATGATATTTTACAAACCCGAACACTACACATGGGGCAGCTCCCAGTACACAAATCCAACTCACGGTTTCCATACTCATGTATGAGTGAAGCAAAAAATAAAGCCCAACGGCAATCCCGCAGGCTAATCCTGAAAAGATAAACTGTCTTAGGGACAATCCGAAAAAGATTGCTTCCGTGTAATCCCTGATTTCCTTGTTAATTTTTACTTCCAAAACGATACACCTCCAAATCGCACATTTGTTATATTTTTCCTGTTCTGTTACACTTTGGGTAAATGAAAGGGGGACTGACCTATGCCAATCACTGTTATGATTTCACTTGTTGTTACCGTTGCTCTATTCCTGATTTCTCTACTGTTTCGGATTGCTGCCAGATTAAATCTGACCTTACCGCTGTTATACTTTCTTGCTGTTTCCACAATTCTGAATCCATGGACAGCAACTCATGAGAAACTTGCATTTGCAATCCTCTATCTGCTGACTGCCTTTTCTGTTCTCAGCTGGATTTTTGCTCTGCGACGCAAATGGCAGGAACATCAATACTACAAAGCTATGAAAGACGATATGTCCTTCCAGATTTCTCGTGCCAGACAGAGAGGGATTCCTTTAGATTCTGTTCATTTTGATTCTCAGGGGAATATGCGGTATAACAACAGCAACAACATTGTAGAATAAATTTTAAGGATGCTTTCGGGCGTCCTTTTTACAATCCCATCATTTCTCTCACTACCCTATCTGACATCTTCACCGCACCAACCAGCACCAACATATTGAAAATCAATTCTCCAATATAGCTCCACACCATAGTCACTGCTGCTGCGTCCGGATTGACTACTGACGGTGATGATGCAAACAATGAAAATATAATGCAGGCAAGTACCACGATTGCTCCCTCCAAACACACCGCTGCATAGGATTTCAAGAAACTTCTTCCAATATTTTGGCTCGGCTCTCCTGCAAAGGAAGATAACGGAATCGGTGCAATTGCTGTATATAGGAATAATCGAAAAAATCTTCCATATACGCTCATAATCATAATGAAGCTCAGAACTGTAATAAAAAGTCCACCGATCAACGTCACCGCCCATAGAGGAATACTTTCAAAAAATCCACAATCTTCTACCGCTTCTATGATTTCGTCCGGTAAAACGGTATCTTCCGTACTTCCAAATCCCGCGGTCTGCATAATCGTACTGGTCACTCCTTGTATGATGTTAAATAATGCCATCATCAGCTCCAGTCCATACGTGACTACGCCTTTTGCAATCGCAAAACGTATAAATATTTTTAATGCATGTTCCGGTCTTTTTACCTCTGTAAAACTTCCACAAGTCTTGACCACTCCGACTACAAAGAAAAGCACTAACAAAGCATAGCCGATTGCCTGCAACGCTCCATGAATCTGCACAATCACCTGCCAGATACCGCCACCCTTAAAGTTTTCCGGTGACTGTGTGAGTATCTGCCAGATTTCCGCAAGTTTACTGTTCCAGGTATCCAAGGCATTTTGCAAGTTCTGTACTACCCAGTTATCTGACACGTTCTAAACACCTCCTGTCTTAGTCGGGACAGTGCGGTTCCATGTGGCCCTGCACAGTCCCGTTTTCTTACTCCTTGTTTTCTGTTCTGCTTAACCTGTAATCAGATTCAGGATTTCTTTTGCGAATGTAATGATTACACCACCTGCTAATGTTAAGAACCCATTGGCTCTCTGGCTTGGATCGTGAGACTTCAGTGATAAACCAACCTGCACAATTCCAAATCCCAGTAAAATCATGCCAATGGCACGAATCAGTCCAAAGATAAATGTAGACAGATTATTGATAACGGTCAGTGGATCATCTGCCGCAAATACGGTACTTGCTCCTGCTGTCATAAACAGTACCATTGCAATATACACTGCCATGGCACGTTTCATTTTTGCTGTCATTGGCAGCTTCTTCGTTACTTTTGTGCTTTCTTTCTTCTCCTGCTTCTTTCGCATATCTAACTTCATTTTTTGATAGCCTCCTATATATTTTTTGATTTACGCATATTTCTGGATAATTTCTTCCAAATCTTCATCAGATAATAATTCGTATCCTTCACTCTCTAATGAATCATCAGTAAACTCGTCCTCCAGACTGTCTCCCAGTGAGATACTTGCCACCGCCCGGTCAACTGCTCCATGCAGATATGGCTTTCCATTTCCATCTGTCGTAAACCCTACATTGGGATGTTTTAAAATATCAAATTTCTCATCTAAAATTGGTCTTTCTCCACGAATAAAAAGAATCGCATATCGGTTATCCAACATGCGAACTTCATCGGGTGTCATCAGTTCCCTCCCTGTATTCTGATAATTGGTGGAATAATTCCCAGAATGTCCTGTTGATTTTCCATAGGTGTTCGTGTCAATCGTTGCCTTGCCAAGAAGTTCGCTGACATATTTATGTGTTCCCTGCTCATTGCCGCCCAAATATAAAAATTCGTCACAGTTTCCCATAATGCTTTCCCATTGCTTTTCAAACAGTGCTTTTAACTGTGCCAGATTCTGCAAAATAATACTGACTGACACTTCTCTGGAACGCATAACAGACAGAATCTTATCGAAGTCATCAGGCAGTGAAACATTTGCAAATTCGTCCATGAGGAAATGCACATGAACCGGAAGTCTCCCTCCATATTTATGGTCTGCCAGATAGAACAACTGCTGAAATAACTGGGTATACAATATTGACACCAGAAAGTTATAACTGGTGTCGTTGTCCGGGATTAACGCAAATAAAGCCACTTTTCGCTCTCCTAGTGATGGCAGGTCTAAATCGTCCGTTGCGGTCAGTGCTGCCAGACTGGATAAGTTGAATTTCTCAAGTCTTGCGGCTAATGTGATTTGAATGGATTTTAATGTCTTGGCACTACCAGAGTGGTAATCTTTGTAATACTTTACTGCGATATGTTCCGGGTTCTTCATTTCCAACCGCTCAAATAATTCATCAAGTGGTGACTGATACTGGTCATCGTCTTCTCTGACTTCTCCGGCACGTAACATTTCCATTACCATCGGAAAATTCTGTTCTTCCTCTGGTGCTTCATACCGTAAATAGAAAATCAGTGCCAGCAACAGCATGGAAGCTGCAGTATCCCAAAACGGATCGTTTGACTGACTTCCCTTGGGTGTAGTCGCTTTGAATAGGTTCGTTACCAATCTCTGCACATCGTTATCGTCCTTCAGATATACAAACGGGTTATAGCAATGGCTCTTTTCCATGTTGATCAGGTCAAGCACTCTTACCTCATATCCTTTTTCTTCCAGAAGATACCCAGTATCTCTTAGATTTTCTCCTTTTGGATCTAAAACCACAAAAGAAGTATTCGCCTGCATCAGATTCGGCTTTGCAAAAAATCTGGTCTTTCCGGAACCAGAACCGCCAATTACAACCGTCAATACATTTCGCAAATGTTTCCTCATGTTATAACTGATCTGCACATGCATGGTCAGCAACTTATTTTTTGTAAATCGCTTCTCCCTGTATCTGCGATTGATTTTCTTCACATTCCCCCATTTTGCAGACCCATGTTCTTCACCTCGTCGGTAATGTTTCCTGGTAGAAATATAAATCCCGATTCCCATGGCGTAAGACAGCAAAAAAATAAGGACAGTTTTTACACTGTCCCCACATAACTGAATCGAAAACGGGTGGTTCATTGCTTCCGGGACTCCTTCCAGAATCCCCATAAGACCAGACGAAAGATAAGGTGCGACAAGTAACGCAAACCAGATAACCGGGATAATTCCAATTACTGCCAGTATCAGACCACTCTGCTCATCATCGTTCTTCATGGCTTCTGCGTCCTCGCTTTTCCTTCTCCGGCGGTACTTCGATTTTCTCAATGACTTTCATTAAGACGTCATCGACAAGCTCCGTATCTTTTCCCTCTTTCAGCATCTGATTCCGCTTGTCCTTCAGGGAATGGAACACTACACCGCTCTCATATCTGTCCAGTTCTAACGTGATCGTATCACTGCTCATTTTGCATTCTCCTTTCCCTGATTTTTCTAGCGTGCTTCTTTTCTATGTTGTCCTCTGGATTTCTGTTCTTTCTTTTCAGGCTCTGGATTTTCTTTCTTATCTTTCACCTTTTCAGAACTGTCTTGTCCGGTTTTTTCAGTCTCTGACTGTCGGTAAGTTGCATTCCGATTCTGATCTAGTACCTTTGCCATTCTTGCAGAAATTGCATTCGCTGCATCTCTGGCTCTGGAAAGTTCCGCCCGCACTTCCTGAGTCTCCATTTTTTCAAAGAACTCTGGTGCATGTGAAAAATCATATCGACTGGTATCTATTCCATATTTTTTACACAACATATAAGACGCACACGATACATGAAATGCATCTTCATTTTTATCATAGTGCGGATTCCCATCCGCATATCCGGCAAATACCAATTCCGGCACAAGATTCTGAAAGATTTCCTGTGCACTCATCCCTTTTCTTACATAAATACAACCTTCTTCCGGTTTAAAAAATGCTCCTTTTTCATCCGGCATCTGTTCTGGTTCTGCTGCAACAATATTTACCGGAGGGGTACTGACTAACGCCCGGATTAAATCATGTTCTTCATATTCTGACTTTTGAATTGTAGTATCGGACATTGTTGTCTGAGAAATATCATATAGCTTTTTCGCATTATAATAATTTCCAACTGTACCATCTTCACGCTTATATGTTTTTCCCGGCTCTAAAATCAGAACTGGATTCTGTCGTTCCATACGTTTTAAATAAAATCCATGATCTCTCCAGTATCCATAGTCACCTAATTTCTGTGCATCTGGTCTTTGTGCCAGAATCAGAAGTGCATTATTGGTAGTATATCGATCAAAGGTACTCTGTACATCCAGATACTTCTGCAGCATTTTCCCATCCGTTGCCACTTGTGCGGTTACCTGCTCTGACAACTCATAGCAGCGATTCCTGTTATTTCTGCTTTCTGCAATAAATGCCTGTACCTTTTCATCCTGTGGTACAGCCGATGCATTTAATAAAGAATCAAAACTATTATCCATAAAATTTACCTCTCTTTCCCTTTCCTTGGTTTTCGTTTCTGTTGTGGCTGCTGGTGGAGAATCTGATTCCGGTCTTTATTTCCCTGATTTCTCACCGGATCATTTCTATTCTCACGCCGCTCCGCTTCTTTCTTCCTTGCATTCTGTATTTCCCGAAGTTCCTTTCTGACCGATGGTTTCTCTGGTTTTTCCGGGGTAAATAACTTAAAAGTACCCTCTGCGGTTTTCTCTTGCTTCTTTGAGGTAGGCTCGGACAGACGGGATTTGGTCGTCTTTGCCAAAGAGGGGTTTTGCTCCTTACCCTCTTTCTTCACCGACTCTCCAAACAACTCGTCCATAAGCTGATCCTCCTTGGATTTCTGCGGATAATCTTTTTCCGGCTCTGCCTGTCCCTGTTTTTCTTGCTGAACCTGTACTTTTTCCGGCTTCTTTTCCTGCTTCTCTGATTTTCCGGCTTTTGCTTTTTCTGCACGTGTCCGCTCAATTTCCGTCTTAATCTTCGCTGCTTCTGTTACAGATGCAAACTGGAATCTATCTACGATACGGTTGATTCTTGGTGCATCTTCTTCCTTTACAATCACATCTACCAATCCGTCACTGCTTCCTCTTGGATTTCGGACTGCACAGTACAACACGCCATATCGTTTTGCTTCCTGAACAAATTGTTTCAGATCACTTTCTTTCACCGAAAATACCGTCAGTGGTCTACCTGATTTAACCAATGTTTCAAGTCTTACTCTGCCTTTTGTCTTTTTCTTCTCTTTTAAGACTGTATACAGCATCACTGCCAGATGCTTCGCACCTGTACCACTGATCTTCAATGCTGCTTCACCGACTTCCAACGACATTCGTACTACCTGATCAGCGGCTTCGCCTGATGTGTTCATGGCTTTGTTCCTCCTTCTTCTCTTTTTCTTCCCGCATCATCTTAAATTTTTCTTCGATCACCTTGGAACGTGCGGCAATTCCATCACAAAGTGCTGCCTCCTTTCTGAGCGTTCCAATTTTCTCTGTCAGAACTTTTATCTGCTCTTTCATTTCCTGTATTTCTTCTTCCGGTCTGTCTGCCCGGATCTTATAACGCAGATGCTTCCGTTCCTCCACACACTGCTCCGTTTTCTTCTGCAAACTTTCTTTCAACGAAAAAAGCTGCTCTGCAGTATCTATGTGATAATGGCAGAGCAGCTTTGTCTCTTTGGAAATGGTATTCAGTTTTAATAAATCCTCCCGGAACAATACATGCACCTGTTTAGCAGATATTGACGGGCGATTCTTCGGTAGGATTCCTAAAAGATAACAGTAATGCAGATACAATCCCCGAAGTCCTCCGATTTTTCTTGTCTGCTTGAAGTTGCCGGATACCCGAATCCGGTAATGCCTCTGAACCGGAAATTTCTTCTCGGCAGGTAATTCATTTTCTTCCAGAATCCGAACCCGGATTGCTTCCAGTGAATAATTCTCTCCAAAATTCCGCTTTAACTTCAGACCACGCTCCCGCCCTTCCGGACGAACGGTAATGTCTTTCCCGAACTTAAAAGAATATCCTTTTTCCCGCAAATAAAAAAAGAACTGTTTTTCAGTCCTCGCCTTTCGGATTGCCTCGTCAACATCTGCTTTTACCATGCTGTGATAACTCGGCTTCCCATCCTGTTCTGCATGCCACTCGGCATAATGTTTTCCTTTTCCCTGTTCTGGCTGCCTCACAACCGATAACTGGTATTCTTTACATAAACGGTCTGACACCATCCGCATATCCCGGTAATCCTGATTTGTCCTGTGGTATCTTTTCCCATCAATGAATGAAACTGAGTTCACCACAAAATGGTTGTGCAGATGATTCGCCTTATCCAAATGAGTCGCAATCAATACCTGATACTGACTGCCCCACAATTCTTCTGCCAGCTTCTTTCCAATCTCATGTGCCATTGCCGGATTACATTCTCCCGGTGCAAAAGACTGGTAGCCATGAAACGCAACAATTCCGTCCTCCTTTCCAAAACGCTTTTTGACCGCAATCATTTCTTCTCTGGCGGTTGTCGGTGCACAATTCACTCCAGATACATACTGTTCCATTAGTTCTTCCGCTTCTCCGACAAGTTCCATTTCCATAGATTCAAATTGCCTCCGTCTGATCTTTTCTGCATTCACCGCATAGGTAATTACATCATTAAGTCCTTGTGTGGATCGTGATTGATTCTCAGATATTCGCCCTTCATTGTTCTCTTTCGTCTTATCCGGATTCTCCGCATAATTGATTACCTTTCCAATCCACCCCTTGATGCTCCAGATTGATGTCACTGCCATGATTCATTTTTCTCTGGAAGTATCACTGCTTCTGTAATCTTACGGACTGCTTCATTGAACTTCCGCACTTCCTTATCGTAACGCTGCACATCTACCACATTTAACACATGTGCTTTCTGTGCGATCTGATTTAAGTTATTTCCAATCTTATGCAGCTCCCGCATCATAGAATAATAATCTGGCGGCGGTGCGTCTCTTGGAACAACACCAGAAATCAACTGTCTCAGGTAAGCTTCCCGGTTCAGTCCGCTTCTCTTTACTTTCTTATCCAATGCCTCTGCTTCTTTTTTGTTCAATCGGAAAAGGATTGCTACATTACGTTTTCTCAACGCTCCATCTCCTTTACTTTCTGTATAGAATCTGGTTCCTGGCGAATCTGGTGTTTTTCTTTATCGTAACTGTAAACTCTGTCTGAGAGAACCTCCTGCCGTTCCACTTCATTTTTATTTACTTCCCGTACCATTTCACCAAGCATTTTCGGTTCCATCTCTCCATTATCCGGAACAATCAGAACTTCATGCACAGATGACGGTAACACATAAAATCCTTCTGGAAAAAGCTGTTCCAATTTATTTAAAACTTCTGGCTGCGTGATCATAGATGCTCCATATTGCTTTTCTACATTCGTAAGTGCATACAGCATATCATGTGAACGAAGTCCAAAATCAACATTTTCATCTAACAGGTTTGTTGCATGTCCTTCTTCATTAAAAATACTCAACAACATTTCGTCCATTGACTGAAGAATCGGTGTATTTACAGGCTGTGTATTTGCTCTGGCCTGCTGGAACATTTCCTTTGCATCCACATTCCACATCTTAAGATGTTCATTTTTCACCTTCATAGTCGCTTTTCCATCGTTAGACTCTACCGGAAAATCCACATAACAGATAGCCGACAGATCTTCCATATTTTCATGAGGCATTTCCTGTAACATTCGTTTGTTTGCCTGGGTGTTCACAAGCATCACTGCCAGATGCTCCTTCACTGAATCATAATCCATTGGGTTGATACCACTGTGCAAAAACGGAACATTGCCTGCTTCTTCCATGCATCTTGCAATTTCATTCATCACTTTCTCAACGGGTTCACCCAAACGTATTTCATTGAAGAACGGTTCTACATAGACAACTGGGCACACATTTTCTTCCTGCAGTCTTACCTGGACTCCTACCATCTGGACTCCATTATTTTTATTCATCTGCATTACCTGAAATTCTGCATTCTCATATTTAGCTGGAAGAAAATTCCGGATGTCTTTTGCTACACCTTCCGCAAATACCTTTTCTGCTATCATTTCTTTTGCAATCATTTCTTCTGTTCTCCCTTCTTCTTGTTCATTTTCTTTAAATATTCCTGATATCGTCTTTCTGCTTTCTTCTTGTCTTTCATTGATACTTCAACCAGCATCTTGTATCTCCTTTCTTTTTGTCTACTGAATCTTGTTAATCTGTAACAGGCACATCAACACTACTCCTATAATGCCACCTACTAATACTCCACAAATAAACTTCAACATTGTTACTTTCTCCTTTTTCATTTTCTGAGGGTTTCAGGGATTCTCCCTGACAAAGCTGCCGCCGGACTGCCAGACAGGAAAACTGTGTGGTAATCCAAAGGCGTTGCTTGCTGGTATTGTGTATTCTTCTGCACCCGTCTCACTGTTCCGGGTATCAGAAGATTTACTTGCCGAAAAAGCACTTGCTTTTTTATTTTTTCAGTTCACAAATCCCGCAAGCTTCACACAAGTATTCACACTTTGTGCATCGTACATTTTCATCAGTTGCCATACATTCTTCACTTGCCGGACAATACTTTTGACAACTTTCACACTGCTCTGTACAGCTTTCTTCTGACACTTTCTCAGCAATAATTCCAAGTAATTCACTCTGTTCTTTTTCTTCTTTCAACTGTGTTTTCAGAAAAATCTTCAACAGTTCTTCACTGTCCACATCGTCTTCCATCGTCAAAATCAGCTTTTTCTTATGCACGACCTTCAGCTCATATTTTGCAATTTTCATGTTCTTTTTCACCTTCTATCTCTCATATTTTCATGACCAGACATACTCTTTTTCGCGCTTTTTTCTCGCTTTGTAATTGCCAGATTTAACTTGATGCAGAGCAGATCGTTGTAATCTTTTCCTTGTTTTGGCGGTACATCTTTTACCTGATATTGCTTTGGAAGCACTGCAGAAATTGCTTTTGTGGCAAGTCTCCCAATACGGTCATTGTCCAAATGCAGAACGATTGTCTTCACCTCTGGATGCATTTTTAATGTCCTGACCAACGCTGCAGGGACTTTACTTTTTTCAATTTCTTTTGCTGGTTGATAGACACCTGCCAATGACAATAAATGTTCTCTTCTCCACTCCTTCCCCTCCAATTTCTGCAATGTTGCATAAGATAGCAGATCAATGGCTGACTCAAACAGATGCACCGTATCTTGGGGTTTCTCTGTAAAAATGGAAAAAGAGTAATTCTTATCGCTTCCATTTGCTTCTCCGATAAAACTGGTTCCGATTCCCCTAATAGCTGCATATTTCGGATTTTCTTTCTCATCCATCCCTACAAACACCGCATTGTGATGAAATGAACTTTCATAAACTCTTCCGGACTCTAAGCAAAACTGAATGATTTCCTTATCAATCCCACGTCCTGAAAGATACGCAATCACTTTCTGATCATCTTGATTTTTCTTTGGCAACAATAACTGTTTCTCCATCGGAACATTCTCAGATACAGAAATAGGCGGTTGAATATTTGCCTTTTCTGCAAGCAATTCAACCGCCTCTAAAAAACTGTATCCTTTTACTTTGATCAGATAATCCAGTGCTGATCTGCCACCGGTTCTCTGGCTCCACCACATCCATTTCCCATTTGATATTTTCAAACTGTCGTGTGTTCTGGTAGTGTAGGTGTTACCAGAAAAGTGAACCAATTCGTATGGTTCATAATTTTTCAAGTACGTGAGCAAATCCATCCGCTTGACCTCCCGCACGACCGATGGTGGTATATATGGCATAATTTTCATCTCCTTTCTTGCCTTAGATTGATATTATTCGGGATAATACCCAGGCATGAAAATAGCCAGGTGATTCCTTGAGTTGGAACCAACTGGCTATGTATGCTTTTCCTATTCGTTTCAACTTTTAAATCTATTCGCAAAAAATCAATCCGTTAATCGCGGGATTTTTTTTCGAATATTAATCAAACTCTGTTTCAACTGTCTAATAGAATCATTAATTACATTGTAATTTTTAACATTGGAATCTCTGTTCTCACTTATGTTTTTTACAATTTTTAATTTATTAATTATACCCTCTCTAATTGGCAATAATTGAACTTTCTCATCTACAATTAGAATATTTAACATTTCATATAAATAAATTATTCTTTGTGCATTTAACGGATGATCTCTTTTCTCAATTCTTTCTGGATCATAATAGTTTTGAATTAATTTATCATTATAGAATTCTCGATATTCATTTGCTTGGGAATTTTCCATCATAAAATAAATTGCTAAAAATAATTTTTCAATCTCCGAACTCCATTCAATTGATTCTTTTGTATGAAGCAAAAAATTAATAAGATAATCCATGGAAAACATGTCTGCTTCACACTCTTCTGCTTTCTTATCCTCATGATCTTCCAAATTAGCTTCGACATGTCCACATAAAATATGAGCGTATTCATGAAAGATAACAAAATATAGTCCATATTCTATAAGTGAATCTATATATTCTTCTTTTATTCCCGAATCAATTAAAAATTTCCAATTTAATTTTTCTAAATACTCTTTTTGTTCTTCTATAATGGCTTTATTTATGAACATATAGTACGTTTCATTTTCTTTAGTTGCAAATGCATCAATCACTTCACCATCTGTAAACCAAATTTCGCATCCTGGAATTAAGATCTGCTTTTCATCCAATACTACACATCGTTCTCTTGTGATCATTTCTTGGGCTTGGTTCACAAGATTATAACCTTTTTCTGTCCTGTAATATATTTTTCTTTTATTGTTTCTTCTTTCTAAACACTTCTCCGCTTTATCCATATTTATTTTCCATCATCTTTCCGAATCTCATCAATAATCCGACCTATATTACACGTAATCTGTCCTTTACACTGATGAATATCTTCATTGATTTTCTTTTCCTGTTCAATAGCAATCTCTATATTCTTCGCCAGTTCTCCAATTGAGGAATTCTTCTTTGGATTGATTCCTGTTCTGGCAAGTAACAACTTATAGATAAATGTCTGATGTCCATCTTTTTCATTCTGGATAATCTGTTCAGCATTTGGCTCAATGTCATCTTCGTATGAGTTTTCATAATGCAACAGCAGGAACAATTCAAATGCCGGATTGCTGACCGCTAATATATTATTCTTTTCACCTTCTGCTACCAATTCATCATAATCAAGTACCTTCTCTTCAAAAATGTCTCCATCAAATACAACAATCATCTTATCCCGTTCTTTATCAAACGCTATTTCTGGATTTTCTTTCTGATTTTCTGCAAACTCAATCAAACGTCTTGGAAATGAAATGTCCCTGTCTCCCTCTGTTTTTTCAAGTAACCGGATATCGATCAATGGATGAATATTTAACTCTTTTCGGATATCAATTAACTTTTTGAAATACCATGTTTCAGTATTTGCACCCTCACATATGAAAAAGTACTTACGATAAGGCTCAATCTGTTCTTCTTCATCTGTAGTTCTACTATTCCAATTCGTATAACTTCTTACTGGAGCCAAGGCTACTCCTCCTCTCTAAAGTCAAATGTTGAAAATACTGGTATCGCACCATACCTGCCTTCCAGATATGCCTTGCTCAACACTTTATCATACCTCTCCTTGAAACGATCTAAGGAATAAATAGAGCTTGCATTTTCTGCGTTACGTTCTACAAACCAGATTTCATCCCTCCTAAAAATAGCCTGATCCATAATGGATGATTCATGTGTAGTGAACAATAGCTGCATACGCTGCTCATCATGTAGCTGCATAAACAATTGCAAAAATCGTTCTGTCAGCTTCGGATGTAAGCTTCTCTCCAATTCATCCACAACATAAAGAACATCTTCTCGTTTATTCAACAGCATATCCATCAAATCGAATAATCTTCTTGTTCCATCAGACTCTTCGTCAAAACCGAACTCATAAAATGACTTATTATGATGCAACCGGATTGTTGTGACCTTCGGTTCAGAATGTCCTTCAACTTCGATATTAAAGAAAGTTTCCTTCGACCTCATCGTCATTCTGAATGATGGTTCTTCCTGCTCTTCCATTCTATTTTTTACATGCTGCATCATCTTATCAAATACTGATTTCGGCAATGCATTTGATAACTCATCCAATGTAATTTCTTCGATTTTTACCTGACTAATACCCGTATCAAATGTTTTGATCAATTTATTAATCAGCTTCAACGAATTGTCATCATAGTAGTACTCCAGATCAATCAACGGGGTATCCGGTGTGATAATCGAAATATGATTCTGAATCCAGTCATATACATCCCGGAAGAACAGTAATTTTGATCGTGTGCTATATTTTTTCCCACGATTCATTTCCGTCAGGAACAAAGATGTTTCATTTCCTTCAAAGTCATCTGCATAAGTTTCAAATTTGTTTTTTTCTGTATTTGTCAAAGTAATGCTCTCATTTAACACCGGACGTTTACTTCCTTCTCGTTCAAAGAGACATTTTGCTGAACCGTTCTGATATAATTCATATAACCATTCTCCGGTTACTTTTCGTCTGCTTAAAACTGCAGAAAAACCATAGGCATAAAATTTGTCACCTACAGTAATCTGAATTTCAAAACTACTTTCTCGTTCCTTATTCTCCTGCCGATTCTTACAAAACATCTGTGTAGCTTCTATCGGAATACCATTGCAGACACTGTCTTTAAAAAATTTAAAGAACAATGCCAGATTGGTCTTTCCAGATGCATTTGCTCCATAAACGACTGCATATTTTAATAACTGGGTACTTTTTATCTTTAACCTGTGATTTGCATTTGTTCGTATTTTATTTGAGGAAATCATTGTCAGCTCTGCTGCTTTATCAAAAGATTTAAAATTTTCAACACTTACTTTTACTAACATTCTTATACACCTCCACCTTTATTATATGTTTTGCTCTTCTCTCAGTCAATGTGATTTTTTCTTATTTAGAGATTTTTTCGTTATATATTGTTTCTTTTTCTATTTTTAACAATTTTATTTTGAGTTATGCATATAATATCAATGTATAAGTCAGCTTTTTGTAGCGACACTATTTTACTAATGCCGCTACATGAAATATTACAATAAATAAAAACTTCTAATTCTTTTTTCTTCTATCTCTCCCAATCCATCCTTCCTGTCACATTCAACATCTTTTCTTCTCGGAAGCTGAGCATCTTTCCATTAGTTCCACCGACAATGATATGATCCAGCAATTCTATCCCCAGTAGCTGTCCGCACTTCTGCAGCTTTCTCGTAACAATCATATCCTCTTTTGACGGTTTCACATTGCCACTGGGATGATTATGAAGTCCAATGATTGCAGAAGCATTTGCCAGAATACTGCTCTTAAAAACTTCTCTGGGAATTACCAAAGATGCATTGATTGTTCCAACACTGACCAGATTCATATTGATTACCTGTCCGTTATTTTTCATATTCAGGATACAAAATACTTCTCTATCATATTGAGATAACTCCTTCGCCATCAATTCTACAACAGCCTGTGGACTGTCCAACGTCTGCTCACTATAAAGAGACGGCTCTTTTACCAGACGGATATTCACAACTTCCAATTCATTCTCCATCCTTCTGATCTCCTTTTGGAAATTCTACAACAAAAAAAACATTACTCTCTGAAGATTCCACATATGATTTCAATTGTGATAATGTCATTTCCAAATATTTAGGTTGTTCCACCATAATCTGCTCCTTTCGTTTCTTCCCTTGCTTCTGTTTTCTCTGACAAATAGCTTATCACTTTGTTTGCCTTAATGCTTTTCTGCAACTCACTGATAATGAACAGATCTGCTACATTCACTCCAGGCAAAGCAAGCATCTCATCCATCGTCATATTGACAATCTCTTTTTCCGTTACGTATCCGGCATCAAATAAACGCTGTAATACTTTTATTGCTTTCTGATTCTTTCCCATTTCAGCATCAAAGGGCAGCATATCGCCGCCCTCTGTTTTACTCCTCCTCTTCTTTCTTTTCTTCAATTCCTAATCTCTTAACCTGTTTCTTTTTATTCCAGATACGAACTCCTGTGATTCCGGCTGCTGATAATACCAGAATGGCTATCCATAAAGCTGCATTTGCTGTATCTCCTGTTTTCGGAGGGTTACTGGTCTTTGTAGTAGTACCCGGTGTCTCTGGAGTTGCTGTTTCCGGTACTTCTTTGATGGTTACAGTCTGACCTTCATCGTTGATGTCCTTATGCTCTGTTACCTTTTTCGGTTCTTCCGGATTTGTCATATCATACAGTTCTTCAAAGGTTACAAGCTGCTTTCTTCCAAGCGTGCTGCCGTCGAAAGTAAACTCAATCTGCACTTCCATGTTTTCCTTGTCCGCTGTAAATTCATAATCATTGGTAACTTCTTTGCCATCAATGAGCAGCTTTTCATTTTCTGCCTTAACCATCTGCCAACCAGACAACTTGTAGTTCGTACCGATTTCCAGTCCTTCTAAAGTAACCGTATCCACAATCGTCAGATCTTTTCCGGCTTCGATTTCTTTCTTACCATTCTTATCAGTTGCTGTGGTATGAATCAAAATCTTTCGCTCGGTAATCAGGACTGTCTGACCTTCATCATCAATGTCCTTATGCTCTGCAACTTTTACAGGTTCTTCCGGATTCTTCAGATCGTATAATTCTTCAAATGTAACCAGATTCTGTCCGCCAAGTTCTGATGCATCAAACATATAAGAAATTTCTACTTTCATTTTTTCATTGTCAGCAACAAAGGTATAATCACTCTCCACACGCTTTCCATCAATGAGCAGTTCTGCATTTTCCTCTTTCAGCATCTGCCAGCCTTTTAACTGGTACTTTCTGCCTTCTTCCAGACCGTCCAGCGTAACCGTATCTACAATCGTTACTTTCTTTCCTGCAACAATTATTTTTTCGCCCGTTTCTTTATCCGTTGCTGTTGTATGAATAGTAATCTCTTTTTCATACTCATCGGTCAGTGTTCCAAGGTCGATTGTTACTTTATTTCTGCTGACAACAACTTCAAATGCTGGAATCAATTTCATACCTTTGTTGGATTCACAAGCTAACTCCTCAATCTCATAAGTGTCATAAAGTAATGCACCTTTACTGTCATCCGGCTCAGAAGTTCCGAACCAGATTCCGTCCTCACTGGATTTCCCGGCATTTGTATTTCTCTTATGAGATGCCCAATTGGAAGCAGTTGAAAACTGACCGTTCTTATCTGTCACTACGATATGGCTCTCTCCGGTTGTTTTACTTGTAATCTTAAAAGGAACATTTGCAAGCCTCTTATGTGTACCTGCTCCAATCTTTACTCCTTCTAAATCTCCACGTTTAATCTGGTTGTAAATGGAATGGCTTTCGTCTGTTAAATCTACGATTTTTCCATTTTCCGTAATCGAAAATTCAATCGCTTTTGCCCCGTCAGTCAGATAACCTTCCGGTGCTTTGGTTTCTTCCAGTTTGTATTTACCATACGGAAGTAAATCTGCCGTCGTTGTTGCAATTCCGTCAATCCCTGTCTGAATCGTCTTAACTGTCTCGTTCTTTTTGTATAGCTTTCCTTCTACCAGAACCGAATTTTCGTTCAAAGAAATAATTGCAAATGCAGTATCTTTTAATGTGGCACTTCCCTGTGCTTTGGTATCTTTTGTCTCTAAATCACGTTTCTGAATCTTCACACCACCTCGGATTACCTGGTCAGATACGGAATACTGGTTTCTTCCGGAAAGAACTGCAAGTTCTCCGTCCTCTGTGATCTGTGTCAGATACATTCCTTTTATCTGTTCTGTACTGTCTCCTGCCTGCATATAAGCTCCGTCCAGTAAATATCCGTCTGGTGCTTTTGTCTCCTCAACAGTCAGTGTTCCAAGTGGTAATACACTTTTTTCATTCTGAATGTAAAATGCATCTCCCGATACTTTGTAAGCATCTGACAGTTTTGTCACATAATGAATACTTCCGTCACTGCTCTTTTCTGCCACCGTTTTTGTAACCCAGGTACGTGTTGCTTTCTCTGGTAAGTTATCTTTTGTATAAAATCCGTCATAATAATGCCAGGTAAACTCTGCTCCTGACAGTGCTGCATTTCCCTGTGCGGTTGCTTTTCCTGTCTCCATATCAATCTTGAACAGATCTACCAATGTCTCTGTTACTTTCGGAACATCGGAAACATTTAATACGGCTGTTTTTCCGGCTTCAACTTTCAGACTGCGTACTGTCGTATCCAGCTTATATCCTTTCGGTGCAGAAAGCTCTTTGATGTAAACAGTCCCTGCAGTTACTTCAACTTCATTCGTATCGCCATTTTCATTTGTTGTAAGTGTTCCAATCTGATTACTACAATTCTGGTCTAAAAATATGCCAAAGGTTGCTCCAACAATGGAATACATCGCATTTCCATTTGTGACAATCTCATTTGCAGTTGTCTTTTTTACCTTCGCATTTCCGACATTCAGTTCTGCCCAAAACTGTCCAAGATCCTGTCCTTCACCAGTATAGATATATCCGCCACATTTATAGCGACCTTTGTTTGCCTGTACAAATGCTCTCACTCCTGCATACACTTCATTCTGAATATCCTGTGAAATCTCAGAATATGCAGCTCGGACATTATCACACTGCCAGCCTAAATACTCACTCAGTCTCTGCCATACCACACACTGTTCCAACAGATATCCCTGATTCGCATTCAGGTTACTGTGACTGCTCCTATACTGCTTTACATATTCCAATGACAATGCCACATCTTCGATCTGTGCAGCACTCATACTGGCACTTGCATCGTGTCTGGTTTTATATCCATTTTTAAATCCGGTGTTAATATCTACGCAATAGGCTGTTTCGCCCTCTACTCGCATGTGACCTTCATTGAATGTAGAATGAATGGTTCCATCATTCATCACATGTTCAATATATCCGACTCTCTCTGAGGATTCCGTCCAATACTGTGTTTCCGCTGCCTGAACCGATGTAGTCGGTAATGCGGTTAAAATCGTGGTCAGGGCAAGAATCCCTGTACACACTCGTTTCCATATCTTCTTCATTTTCTACAATTCCTTTCTTTTCAATCAAAAAAGACGTCCGTCTGGAACGCCTGTTGTTGCTTTGTGCTGTTTATTCCCTGCTGTCATGCAGGGTGTGGGAATCTCTGACCTGCCGAAAGAGAAAATGTTCCCGGCTCCTTATTGTCTTTTCGGCTGGTAATCTGCTGGTAAACCAAAGGGGTAGGGTGTGGGGAGGGGAAAGCGGGAATAGACTGATTTCTCGTTATACCCAAAAGGATAGACTTTTCCCTTGGTGTCAAAATACCTAGCGTTCCCTGCTTTTTTCCCTTTTCCGGTATAATTCCAGTGCTTTGATAATGGTTTCTTCCATTTTCTGCTGTGTAGTTCCCGACGGGAAATATTTCTTCAGTCGGTTCTTTGGGATTTTCCACTGCTCTACCTGATTTGGCTTCTCTTCTGACATAATCGACAGCAAAACATCTTCATTCAACCTGCCCTCTGCTGAAAATTTGCGGATTTTAATTGCCTGTGCATGACTTGGGGTACAAGCCTCCGACTCCATGGTGTCGTACAATATCTCCTGTTCCTCTTTCGGCAAATAAGACAGCTCCACCGCCGGACGCATAGAAATCTTTTTGTCATCGACCATTTCTAGGATTTCCGGGATAAGCTCCGTAAGGCGGATATATCTTTGAATCTGACTTTTACTTTCTCCTACCTGTTCTCCTAGAACTTCTACGGAATATTTTCCTAACTTCTGCCCCAGTGGGGTAGAAGTTAAATCCGTTCTCTGTCCCTGTCTCTTCATAGCATCTAGCTTCATTTTATAAGCAAATGCCTTTTCGGATGGTAAGATTTCTTCTCGCTGAAGATTGCTGTCAACCATGACAATGACTGCTTGGTCATCACTAAGATTTCTTACAATACATGGCATTGTCTCTTTTCCAGCCAGTTCACTTGCCATTTTTCTGCGATGTCCGGAAATCATTTCATACCCACCCGTCGGTTTCTCCCTGACAAGTGCAGGCACTAATACACCATGAGCACGGACACTCTCAATTGTTTCCAACATCTTATCGTCCATTTTTACCTTAAACGGATGATTCGGGAAGTCTGTAATTTCATAAATAGAAATATTTTTTACATATTCCTGATTCTTCTGGTCTCTTTCTTCTTGCGTTGTAAAAAGATCATCGGCTGAGGGAAGATTCATGTTTATTTCTCTGCTTTTCGCCACATTGAATCACCTCCCTCGTAAATTCTGCATACGCCTTTGCAACAGTTCCATTCTTGTCATACTCATAAATACTCTGTCCTGCTGCACTGCTTTCTGCTGCTGTGATAGCCACTGGAATAACAGTTTTGAAAATCCTAATATGCTTTCCATAATTCTCTCTAAGGCTAGTCTCTGTTGTCCTTGCAAGTTTTGTTCTCATATCTGCAAGTGTCAGCAATACTCCATCAATCTTCAGATTAGGATTTAGCTGTCTCTGTACCTTACCGATTGTTTTCATTAACTGTGTCATGCCCTTTAGTGGAAGATAATGAGCCTGCACTGGAACAATTACACTATCTGCGGCAACTAACGCATTGATGGTCAACATTCCCAAACTAGGCATACAATCAATCAGGATATAATCATAATCCTTTTTCAAATCTGCCAGATACAGCTTTAAAGTCTGCTCTCTGCTCATAGCATTTACCAGTGAAATTTCCATGCCCGATAATTCAATGTTAGTCGGAATAATATCTACTCCCTCTTCATGATGCAAAATACCTTCATTATACACAAATGGTTCATCTTGTAATATCTTCTTCATTTGTGTTGCCAATGTAACCGGAAGATCATCTGCATCGGTCCATCCTAATGCGGTTGTTAAATCCCCCTGCGGATCAGCATCAACCAATAATACTTTTCGCCCCTGATGTGCAAGACCAATTCCCAGATTTAATGTAGTTGTGGTCTTGGCTGTTCCTCCCTTCTGATTTGCAAGGGCGATTACTTTACACTTGGTCATATAGGTTCCTCCTTCCTCGAAAAATTTAATAGCCAATCCTTTTTTACGGGACTGGCTATGTATAAAAATGGGCATGAAAAAACCGATTGATTCTCGATGAACCAATCGGCTATGTATAATTCAAAATGTATTTGGTGTACATATATCCGAACAATACTATAAAATGTATCTATTATAGTTGTTTATAAAGATATATAATACCTACTACAAATATAATATTTACAATTAACACATACGGAAATCTAAATAAAACCTTTTTTATACACATAAAGACAGCTTCTCTTATATTCCACCATCTTTGTTTCCATTTTATTTTCTTTTCCACTTTCTGTTGTGTATTACAATATTTTCCTGTGCTCTTCCCATTTTTTATTATTTCATAACAATTTTCATCTTTTTTTTCAATATCATACCAAACATACTCTCTTCCATTAACTGTCGTTCCTATATTTTTATCAACAATTTTTGAAATTGAATATAATAACAAAAATACGATATTAAAAATCACGAAACCAACTGCACAGACACAAATTAATGGTATAGTCAACTCTTTTTTATTTGTTAACTCACAAATACCTTTTACCAATGCTGACATTCCCGTAATGCCACCAAAAAAGACAAATATAATAGCAGAAAATAATCCAACTACAGTAATTATATTTGCATTCAAAGATCCTGAAACTTCATCCACTTTTCCCTGAAAGCTATCCATTATCGAATTAAAAGTATTCATTACATTATTTTGTATTTGATTGTTACTGACTCGCATATTTACTGCATTATTTTTCAGGCGTTCTTCCTCAAGTGCAATATGATCATATAATTTTTCCAAATTCAATATTATTTTATCTATCTCTAAATCCGATGACTCTCTTATAATTTGGTCACAATTTTCTCGTCTATATTCTAAAAAGGCCAACATAGCATCTATATTATTTAATATATAGCTTACAGCATCTTCACCTTCCTGCATTCTTTCATTAACAAATCTAGAAATAATATGATATTGATGTCTTGTATGCTTATCATAATATTTCACAACCTCTTTTAAACTTTTACTAAGTTCCTCCTCTTCAAAGCCATATTCATCAGAATAAAATATTTTTAATAATTTTTCTGTATCTTTAGTATTATTATACTGCACTTCCTATACCCCATATATCTTTTCCGGTTGTTTTTCATAATATTTACGTATTTCATCACATTCTATCTCTTGATTTAAATCTGTATTTTTCCAAGGATCTTCTTCGTGAGTTTTTCTTACTAATTCAAATGGGTTTCTTATTTGGGAATAAGAATCAACAACTTTACTAATTATTTTTTTTGTGACATTATCAATTTTTTTTGATGGTTCATAAATAATTTTCATTGTCTTTCCATCAAGTTTCATTCTTTTACAATCTTCTTGATTCGGAATAACATCTCTTCCATATTCCTTGTAATGTTGATACGCTTCAACTACAACCGGGCCAAATTCCCATGCCATAATTTTTGAATCAAAACATTTCTGTCCAAGTTCAACCAACATTGCAGCTTGTGAATAATATAGTAATTTTTGTAATTTCAAATTGCTTACTGGGCTACCGATTTCATTTGAATATTCAATAATATATGATGATATATCAATTACATTATACCCTAACATCGTTATCCCTCTCTTTCTTTTTCTTTATCTTACTATTATATTCTCGCAATTGCAAGATTTTACATGTTTTAAAAGGTATCTAGCGATATTCTTTTATAAACAATCTCTTCTCCATATACTATAGTTAAAAATAATATGATATAAAGTCACAAAACCTCTTCATCCACCCGCTTTTCACCTATACTCTCACCACTACCGCTTCCACAACATCTGGATGTTCAACCACCCACATACCACAAAATACCACCTGTTTTGTGACTTTCTCATGCTAGGAGACAAAATATTCCACTGCGTTATCGGGGAACATCTCCTTGAACTCTCCGTATAACTGAGCTGCTAACGTCTTATTATGAGCGATGACAAGTGTCGGCTTCTGTAATTGCTGAATCACATTTGCCATCGTAAAAGTTTTTCCAGAACCCGTAACCCCTAGTAAAGTCTGGCATTGATTGCCTTCCTTGAACCCTTTCACAAGCTCTGCAATCGCCTGTGGCTGGTCTCCGGTTGGCTCATATGGGGCTTTTAATTTGAACTCATTCATGGTAAATTCCTCCATTTGTGACTTTTAGTACGATCACTATCAGCCAAAAATTCGTAATCAGATTCGTAACGAAATGCCTATTTTTATCTCGAATAGAGGTCATTTTTGTTTCGTTACGAATAAAAGTCACAAAATTCATTTTTGCGGATAAAACAGCACCTGGAAATACCTGATGATACCAGGCTCCGATTCTGTCATATTTTTACTGTTTGTTCTTGTAACAGTCCCTATTATATCAGACATTTTTTTGAAAGTATATAGATGAAGGTAAGAAAAAAGTACAAATGTTCGATTCTTATTTGTACTTTTCTCTCTTACTACTATTCTATTTTTTATCATGCTGCATTGAAATATTCCTTCAGGATTAAGTCTATTTCAATCACTTCTGAATAATCATAATACTGATCTTTCCGCTCTTTTGGAATAACTTCTTCAATAAATGGTTCCAATACATCCAGACAATCTTCTATGATTTTCTGCGTATCTCCATAGATATCTACTGATATGATTTCCTTGGCATGTTCCAATAAATGCGAAACCTCTCATTTTTCTTTCTACACTTCAACGCCATTCGGATATTCAACATTTAATTTTCCATTAGCCCCTAAATATTCTTTCTTTTCATCATGCAACCACTGGATGAATTCTGGAACACCTGGCAATATCTGATTGCCATGATAAATCACACCATCCATATCACAGATGAATCCTTTTTTTCATTAAAATCGATTATGGATTTTCTCATGTTCATATGCGCCCTGCCTTTCTTGTTTCTTTAGAATACACCTTGCTCTTTTCATAATAAAATAAAGCGCTATTTTCTACAAATATTTTTATATTATATCATCCACACATAAAATCAAATACATAGTACTGTGAAATCAAAGTAAATATTTCTATCAACAGAACCTTTTATGACAACATCTCTTTCACACAAATACTCCGATAATCACTCGGTGATATTTTATATCTTTCTTTAAATACTCGGTTAAATGTTCTCTGACTTTCAAATCCACTATCCAGACAAATGTTTGTAATAGAATCACTCGTATTTTCCAAACGATGGCATGCATAGTTCAGCCTTGCATCGTTAAGATATTGATTAAAGTTTCTATGGAATGTCTTGGAAAAGAGTCTGGATAAAACATATTTGCTCACCCCCAGATCTTTTGCCATCTCTTCCAGCGAAAATTTCTTCTTAAAATTTGCTGATATATAGGAAACTGTCTGGTAAATAAGATCGTTGCTCCCCACATTACTCTTTTCTACCAAATTTAATTTTCCTATGCAGCGTGCCAACACAATTTGAAGATATGCCTGTGCAACAGTAATATCCGACTGTTCTGTCTCTAAAATTGCATTTATAACCCTATATACCTCCGGTTCAACCTTTTCCGCTTTGATGATTGGGTATTCAGGAGCCATGGATTGCATGATATCTGCAAATTTGGCTATCGTAAATGGCGATGCAATCAGATAAGTCGCTTTATTTACACCGGGTGTCAGTACCTGATAGTGATGAATAACATCTGGAAATACAAAGCCTATATCTCCTTTTCCCATATGGTATAGTTCCTGTCCGACACCAAGTTCTAATGCTCCACTTGTTACACAAACGATCTCCAGTGCATTATGAAGATGTGGTTCAATATGTTTTGACTTCCTATTTATTGCTATGATCTCCTCTTTTGTGTCAACATATTTTAACTGCATGAAATACTCCCCTCTGCAACATTTGTCTATATCTTCTTTCGATTTGGCAAGCAATCCTTTTACACCTATCTTATAATCAACTTGTAAATAAGGAAAGGAGGAATTGCAAATGAGCAACCTAAAAAAATATCTGAATGACCTTTTAGTATTCTACACTGAATATTTTGAGCATCCTTACCATGTATAAATACTAAAAGGACTATTTTGTGAAAACTGAATATTTTCTTAAGGCCATTTCACAAAAATGAAGTGGTCCTTTTTTATTTTCAAAATACAGTTCAATCACTTTATATATAGAAAAAAGCACCGTCTCATCGAGCAATGACCAGACAACGCTTTCTCCTGTCAATTCTAATTTATGTCTGATGCATCTGTTACTTCATCTGCAGCAATTCCTTTTTCTGCTTTCAGTTTTTTATTTGCATCTTCTACATTCATTCTTGAAAGTACAAACATAATCAATACATCAAAGATTAACGGAAGCCAAAGATACATAAACTGCATCATATCAAGTGCAGACTGCGGCTGAGTTGCATTTGTTCCGATATATCCACTGAACTCAAGCAGCCATCCAACAACAGCGGTTCCAATACCTCCACCGATTTTTACGCCAAGAGAAGTACAAGAGTACATCGTTCCGTCAATTCTCTTTCCCTGTGTAAGATAAGTGTACTCAGAGCAGGATGCGATAACTGCATTCATATCTCCCTGCCATGGTCCCTGACCTAAGGCTGCAAGAGCTGTAAATGCCATCATCAGCAGAACACTGCCCATATATCCTGCAACAACAACAAGTGCTCTACCGATGACTGCTAAGACATAACCTCTTAAGTTCAGTTTATACATACCTTTCCACTTACCAACTAATGTCGGTGTGAAAATCAGGGCAATGATCAGTGGAATATTTACTGCCCATGCAAATTGTCCAAACAAATTCTTATTTTTCAGTACCCATGTCATGTAATAAATGCCAGCTCCAATCATGGCACCATATAACTGCTGTAAAATATATGTTCCACAAATCATCATGTAATATTTGTTTTTAACAAGAAGCTTGAATGCCTGTACCATTCCGTACTTTTCATTATCATCCTTTACTTCTCCTTCGTTAAGTTCTTCCTCAGGAAGTTCCTTAACAGAAAGTGCTGAAATCGTATTTACGACCAGACCAATGATTGCATAGATAATAGCAACCGTTCTCCATGCCGCAGCATCTCCACCACATTTATCTACAAATCCAACTGTAATCGCCTGAATCAGAAGACTTGTTGAAAATGCAAAAATAAAACGGTAAGATCCCATCTGTACACGCTCTTTGCTGTTCTTTGTAATCAGTGACGTAAGTGCTGAATAAGCAATATTGTTTGCTGTATAAAACACACCATTTAACAGTGTGTAAGAGATAAAGAACCATGCATATTTAGCCGTTGTTCCCAAGCTGACTGGTACTGCAAAACAGCAGACCAGCGTAATGGCACAACCAATATATCCATATAGCATCCAGGGTTTCGCTTTTCCCATTTTACTGTGTGTTTTGTCAATCATTGATCCAAAAAATATATCCGTAAAACCATCAAATAGTTTTGATACGGCAATCAGGGTACCCACGACACCTGCAGCAAGTCCTACCGAGTCCGTCAGATAGACCATTATAAAAGATGTCAGGAACGCATAGACTACATTACCTGCAATATCACCTGATCCGTATCCAATTTTGTTATACCATTTCAAATACTTTTTTTCTTCCATCGAATTTCTTTGCTCCTCATCTTCATCGCACTTAGAATCTCAATATGGCTAACCGTATGATATCTAATTCTGTTTTTTCTCTGATTTTGTCTGATTGCTCTGTATATCCGGACTTTACATTACAATCAGACTCTCTTTCCTTGTTTACGGGTTACATGAAACTTTATTATCCCTTTACAAATGGTATCAGTGTAAACTGAAACCGGAATAATACATCATCAAATCGGTACTGCTCCAATACAACTGGACCACAACTATTAGAACCAATGCCATTTAATGCGTAGTCAACACAGAATACTACACTATCTGATTCTATTAATTCATAATTATGCGTTTTCTTCTCAAGTTCTTCCTGTGTATAATAAGAAGCATTGAATGAAAATGCCTTTTCTGCGGATGCCACAATTCCATATCGGCTGTTGTTAAGCTCTACATATTCACAATCATAATGGCTTCCATTTTCCTGTGGACGGATATAGTCCTCATGTAAATCCCCTACATCTGTCCGATACAAACCGTGGCTCGCAGCCTGATGTTTATCACAATAACTTTCCTGTGGTCCCATTCCAAAGTATCTTACAGCTGAAAGTTTTTTATCCAGGAAGATCCTCACACCAAATCTCGGAAGATCCGGGAATTCATCGTCTTTTGTTACTGCAATATCTGCATCAATCTTTCCAGCAGCTTCTATTTTCCATGTGATCGTCACATCAAGAATCTTCTGTACTGTCTCTGCCACAACGGATGCATGGCTTGTAATTTTCACACCATGCTTTCCCTGCACGACCTCTGTCGTGTAAGCTCTTGTATAAGCTTTATCATAATGGGCTTTCTTCCATTCAGACTTGATGTACATATCATTATCTGTTGGTGCCCTCCAGATATTTAATTCCATCGGGTGGTTCAGATATTCCCGACCTGCAAATTTCATCTCTGTAAAAAGTGCAGTCCGTCGGTCGATTGTATATGCGAATTCACGGCCTTTGATATGAATCTGGGTATCATCTTCACTCACCTGTAATTCAGAATCCGTCACTGTTTTTTCAACCCATTTTTCTGCTAACTGGCATTTGGCATCCTTCTGGCTTACTTCGATCTCATCAAATCCAAGTATATAATCCTCTTCCAGCAGAGGCATTTCTTTTTTCAGGTGGTAAGTGAGTTTTAAATAACATTTTCCATTTTCTGGAACGTTGACCTGCAGGTTTGTTTTTCCTTCACTATGTGGTACCACAGATACTTCAGCAAGTTTTCCTTTCCCAATCAAAAGTCCATCCTGTGTCAATTCATAGCTGATTTTCACATAATCTTTCAGATTATCAAAATCCATGTAGTTATGAAGCACCAGTTCTCCGCTTTCTTTGTCATAGGAAATAACCCTTGCCGGGCGATAAACATTCTTGTATTCCAAAAGTCCTGTATGTACCGTTCTGTCCGGATATACTAATCCATCCATACAGAAGTTGCCATCATGAATTTCTTCGCCATGGTCGCCCCCATAAGCATATATAGTCTTTCCATTCTCAGCAGTTCCATGAGCAATCGCATGGTCACACCATTCCCAGACAAAGCCGCCGCACATTTTATCATTATCCTGAATCATCTGGAAGTAATCTTCAAAATCTCCAGGTCCGTTTCCCATACTGTGACAGTACTCTACCAAAAGGAAGGGTTTGCTTCCATCTTTATCCAGATATTCCTGAATTTCGGAAAGCGCCGGATACATCCGGCTGTACACATCCAGATTGCTGTAATCATATGTTTCATCATAATTACGGTATCTTGCACTCTCATATTGTGTGATACGGTCTGGATCAAAATTCTTTGTCCATTCCAGTGCTTTTTCAAAGTTGCAGCCATAAGCACTCTCATTTCCCATTGACCACATAACAATACAGAAACGGTTTTTGTCACGTTCCACCATGAGTTTTACGCGATCAACGATTGCCTCTTCCCATACCGGATCATCTGCAATCTTCTCATTCCATCGTTTGAACCGATTGTAATCAGTGTCTTCTTTTCTGTAGATCATGAATGGACCATGAGCTTCAATATCTGCTTCATCTATTACCATGAATCCATACTTGTCACACATTTCATAGAAAAATGGTGCGTTCGGATAGTGGCTGGAACGGATCGCATTAAAATTATGCTGCTTCATTAACGTAAGATCGGTTGTAATCTGTTCCAGATTGATTGTAAATCCAGTAACCGGATCAGAATCATGTCGATTGACACCACGGAATTTAATCTTCTGTCCATTTAAATAAATAACCTGGTCTTTAATCTCTATCTTTCTTAATGCAATGTGATCTACAATTACTTCATTCTCTGTTTCAAGAATCAGTTTATATAGATATGGATTTTCTGTATTCCAAAGTTCCGGACTTGCGATTTCTAATACAGCTGTTCCTTCTTCAGCAATACTTCCTAGTGCTACAACTGCTCCGTTTCTATCTTCAATCGAAATTTTTACATTTAACGGAGAGTAGAATTTCATTTCAATTTCTACTTTCGCAAGCATATCCTCAATTCTTGTTTTAATATGATAATCACTGATTGCCTGTTTTGGGCGTTTCAAAATGTACACATCCCGGAAAATACCACTCATACGGAATTTATCCTGATCTTCCAAATAGGAACCATCACACCACTTCATTACCAACACTGCCACCGTATTCGTTCCATCCTGAAGTACATCGGTAACATCAAACTCACTGGTCATATGCGAAACCTGGCTGTATCCTATGTAAGAGCCATTGATCCATACGTAAAAGCAACTGTCTACTCCTTCAAAGTTCAAAAAAGATTTTGGCGCTTTCTCATCTCTACTGTACTCAAAAGTATGTACATAGGCTCCACACGGAATGTCCTGTGGCACATATGGTGGATCAAACGGAAATGGATACCGGATGTTTGTATACTGGTGTGTATCATATCCAGCCATCTGCCATACACTTGGAACCTGAATCTCATCAAAATTTTCTGTATCATAATTCTTCTCAAAGAAAGAATCCTGAATGTCATAGATGCTGTTAAAATACTGGAATTTCCAAGTTCCATTCAATAACTGCATACGATCTGACTCTTCTCTGTGTTCCACCAAGTTATCCATTCTTCTGGATGCCGGAATATAATAGGCTCTGGCTGGCATTGTGTTTTCGTGCAGTACGCTTAGATTTTCATAATAACGTGGTACGATCATAAATAGCTCTCCTCCGATACATATACTTTTTTGTTCTTTGTTTTCCTAAAGCAAACCTTATACTTTACTTTTTGTTTACGTTCCTTAGTATGTATATAGCTTATCCTAATTCACAAAATATGTCTATGAATTGGATTAGACAAAATATGCACTAAATGATACAATGATAAAAAGTACGAAAAGAGGTGCTGTCCTATGTATTTGAACACCGGTTATTTGAACCACTCACATATGGATTTCAAAGACAAAAGTCGTCCGCTGATTGTCGGTAGCTGTGGTACTTACCGTCTTTCCAGACATCCCAAACTTCCGACCTACCGTCCAAGGGGTCGTCTGGATTATCAGATTATATATATCACTGCTGGTTGTGGGCATTTTCATTTTGATAATGTAAATAATGAAACGATTGTTCCAGCCGGCAACATTGTACTGTACAGACCGAAAGAACTCCAAAAATATGAATATTACGGAGAAGATAAGACAGAAGTATACTGGATTCACTTCACAGGAAGCAATGTAAAAAATATCTTACGTCAATATGGGTTTCCAGATAAAGAACATGTTTTTCAAGTTGGTACATCTAATGAATATGAACAAATTTTCAAGCGTATTATTATCGAGCTCCAACGTTGTCAAGATAATTATGAGGAAATGCTTGTCCTTTTGCTACGTCATCTTCTGATTAGTTTCCACCGGGAACTGACAAGAGAGCACATATTAAAAAATGAATACCTTGATCATGAGATGGATAATGCTGTTACCTTTTTCAGTGAAAACTACAATCAAAATATCAATATTGATGATTATGCTGCCTCACGAGGCATGAGTGTCAGCTGGTTTATCCGAAATTTCAAAAAATATACCGGTTCTACACCAATGCAATTCATTGTGGGAATCCGCATCAACAATGCTCAGATGTTACTTGAAACAACAACTTATTCCATCAATGAGATTTCTAAGATTGTCGGATATGATAACCAGCTTTATTTCAGCCGGCTTTTTCACAAGCTGAAAGGATATTCGCCAAGAGAATACCGAAAAATAAGAAATAGGTTATGAAATCTATAATGTCATAAAAACTAAATGTCAAAAAAGGATGCCAACGAATCAAAGCAGATTACGTGACATCCTCTTCTTTTTATTAGTGCTATTTTATAAATTCAACCGAATAGTAATACATGTACTCATTATCTGTATCTATATGCTCCCCTGCAATATCCTGTATTGGCAACGAGCTTAACCCTTTTTCTCCATAAATAATTCTGCATATTATAGTCATATTCTCCACAGGTCACTGCATTTCTACCTTCTCTTTTACTGTCTCATTACTTCTTGAACTATGTGTTTTCTTCTCTTCACACCCGGTCATCATAGTAATGCACAGCATACTTACACCTACAACTGCTTTCCAATTCATACTAAATCTCTATCCTGCATCCCGTATTCAGGGCATGTACCATATTCCCAAGTTCTCTTTTCATAATTCCAAATGCGATCATTCCGGTACAATGTCCGGTATAAACCTTTTTTACGCCCAGTTCTTTCAGTTCTCTTGCTACTTTTACTACTTCATCCACAGGAATCCCAAGGGTATCCAGTCCAGAAAGCTTCATCATATGGAATCCTCCTATGACGGCATATATTTTCTTTCCTGCAAATGCGTTCTGCACTTCTCTTACAATATTGGCAATACCGCCATGAGAGCAGCTGTTAAATATCACAAGTCCCTTTTCTGTCTCAAATACGATACTCTGCTCATGTGCGAAATCATCTGCAATGAATTCATCGCCCACTTTGCGGTACATATGTGCTCTGCGGCCCATTCCATCCAGATTTTCTGTCGAATGCGGCACAGCCCAGACTCCTTTTTCCACTTCACATACTGTATGTAATGTATGGAATCGTTCTTTATACGCCTCCAGAAGCTGCACCGGTATCCCTATATATTTATCACCGGTTTCTGTACGGAAATAACAATTTTCCGCAGAAGTGTCCTGCATATAAACTTCCGCCTTATCATTTTCTTTGAAAAATGCTTCAAATCCTCCACTGTGATCGTAGTGGGCGTGTGATAAGAATGCGGTATCTATGTCTGCCAGACTAATCCCCAGTTCTTTTGCATTCTTCGCAAATAACGTACTGGCTCCGGTATCCAGAAGATACTTCTTTCCATCATATTCGATATACACTGACAGGCCGTGTTCTCCATAAAGCCGGCAGCTGGTGCTGTTTTCTACTAATACTGTTATTTTCATCTTTATCATCCTCCATTCTTCCATATGTTCTTCTCGATTCTATATCCTTTATCCCCATGATAACACATTTTTCACTTCTGAACATATCCAAAAAAGAGCCCGCAAAACGCGGGCTCCCAAAAATCATATTTTTACTTTTGTTAATCTTATTCGAATGACTGTTCTGTACGGTTGATGATCTCATCCTGTAACGGTTTGCTTAAGTTACGGAAGAAGTCACTGTATCCTGCAACACGTACGATCAGATCTCTGTAATCATCCGGATGTTTCTGTGCTTCGATCAGTGTCTGTCTGTCGATAACGTTGAACTGTACATGATGTCCATCCATTGCAAAGTAGCTGCGGATCAGACTCGCCATATTCTCCAGTCCCTTTTCTCCTGCTACTACATCAGGTGTGAACTTCTGGTTCAGAAGTGTTCCTGCTGTTGCAAGATGATCCATCTTAGCGCAAGATTTGATAACTGCTGTAGGTCCGTTTACATCGGCTGATTTCTCCGGTGAGATACCTTCTGATACAGGGATGTTAGCCTTTCTTCCGTTAGCAGTTGCTCCGATTACTTCTCCAAAGTATACGTGGCATGTTGTAGGAAGCATATCTACTCCGTACTTTCCGCCTCTCATAGTCGGACGTCCTGTGATCAGATCATGATACAGGTTAAATACATCCTGCATGATAGAATCTGCATAGTCATCGTCATTACCATATTTTGGAGTCTTATCATGTACCATACGGAAGATTGCATCATAACCTTCAAAGTTGTGATCCATTGCTTCAAGCAGTTCTTCCATTGTGAAATTCTTCTTGTCAAATACGTTATATTTTACAGCTGTGATACAGTCTGTAACAGTTCCGATACCTACACCCTGGATATAGTTGGTGTTGTATCTTGCTCCACCTGCATTGTAATCTTTTGCATTGCTGATACAGTCATTTGTAACAACTGACAGACAAGGTGCCGGCATATTCTCAGCATACAGTTTCTCGATCACGTTGTTTCCACGAATCTTGATATCGATGATATATTTTAACTGTTTCTGGAATGCATCCCATAATTCGTCATATGACTTGAAGTCTTTTGCTTCACCAGTCTTAAGACCAAGCTGTTTGCCGGATTCTTTATCAAATCCATTATAAAGTGTCAGCTGGAATACCTTAGGAATGTTCAGGTATCCTGTCAGGATATAAGCCTCACTTCCCCATGCTCCTGTCTCAACACATCCTGAAGATCCGCCGCGACGTGCATCTTCCAGAGATTTACCTGCATTAACAAGCTCCATGGTCTGTGCTTCTGTATTATAGAATGCCGGCTGTCCCCATCCTTTTCTTGAGATCTCACATGCTCTCTTTAAGAAACGTGCAGGAGTCTTCTTGCTGATAGTTACGTTAGAGTTTGGCTGTACCAGTTTCATATCATCCATGCAGTCAAGGATCAGATAGCTGACTGCGTTAACGCCGTCTTTACCATCCGGTGTAACTCCACCTGTATTGATATTTGCAAAGTCTACATATGTAGCACTTTCTTTTAATGTGATACCTACTTTAACAGGTGCCGGCTGGTTGTAGAATTTTACCCATAAGCACTCTAAGAGTTCTTTTGCTTTGTCATCATCCAGAATTCCTGCTTCTGTATCTGCTTCATAGTATTTGATCAGATGCTGATCAAGACGTCCCGGACTGAATGCATCCCATGGGTTCAGCTCTGTTGTAACTGCCAGATGTGTGAACCAGTATAACTGGATTGCCTGCCAGTATGTCTGTGGTGCATGTGCAGGAACAACTTCCAGGTTAGCCGCAATCTGTTTTAATTCCTCTTTACGTACCGGATCAGCTTCTTTTTCAGCCATCTCCAGTGCTAATTTGTGATATCTCTCACCAAGGATGATCACTGCATCACAGGAAATATCCATGGCTTTTAATTCTTCCATCTTGTCATATGCTTCAGGATCATTCATGAAATCAAGAGCATCCATGGATTTTTTGATCTTTTCTTTATAATCCATGTATCCTGTTGTGAATACCTGTTCACCACCACATGTATGTCCCGGTCCTCTCTGCTCCATGAACTCTGTGAACATACCTGCTGAATAACAGTCGTTCCACTCTGGAGTCATTGCTGCGAGAAGTTTCTCTCTCATGCTTCGTCCCTTCCAGAATGGGATGATCTCTTCTGCCTGGAGTTTTCTGTCTTCTTCTGTTGTATGGAAAGATACCAGATCACGTTCGCTCATGACTGTCATATCTTCTACGCTGTGACAGCACAGTTCCGGGAATGTAGGTGATGCCTGTGGATCTTTTCCTTTCTCTCCTACGATCAGTTCTCCCTCTCCCAGATACAGTGTCTTTTTAGAGAAATACTCTTTTAACACCATAGATCTCATAACCGGGATAGAATACTTTCCGTCATTTTCTTTGTAAAATTCTGTCTCGATTTTTGCTCTTTCCAGATCGATATGTACCGGTGTGGTAACACTCAGCTCTCTTAACTTCTGGATTCTTTCGTTCATGCCTCTTTTTGCTGCCATTGTTTTAACCTCCTATCTTTGTGTTTGAAAAGCCTGCATCCTGGAAAAGTTTTACAAACCCTTCCATTTCTTCTTTTGTCGGTGCACTCAAGTCGTTACCTTTATATTCCATATCCAGCTTTGGATATTTACTGCTTCCTGTATTGTGATACGGCAGTAAATTCACCTGTGCCGGGTGGATATCATGTTCTTTCAGGAAACGGATTGTTTCATTCATATTCTCTTCGTTTCCATTTACTTCCTTAACGGTAGGGATACGGATATAGATCCTTGCCCCTGCGTCAGAAAGCTTTACAAGATTATCTAAGATTAATTTGTTGTCTACTCCAATGTATTGCTTATGCAATTCCGGATCCATGACCTTTACATCATATAAGAATGTATTAACATATGGAAGAATTGCTTCAAATTTCTCATACGGAACATATCCGCATGTATCAATTGTAAGCGATACTTCTTCTTTCTTCAAGGCTTTTGCGATTTCAAGTATATAATCGGTTGACATTGCCATCACTTCACCGCCTGAAAGTGTAACGCCCCCGCCGGACTGCTCATAGAACATCAGATCCTTCATCAGTTCTTTTACCAGTGCCTTCACCGGATATTTCTGTCCTACGATCTCACGGATTCCCTGTGTACAGAAATTCTCACACTTTCCACAGAGTGTACATAACTTCTTGTCAAGCTTTGGTCTGCCTTCCTCCATAGTAATCGCATGGTTCGGACAGACTTGCGCACATGCACCACATCCGGTACATTTCTCTCTGTCGTATTGAATCTCCTGTTCAAAGCGCTGTGTCTCAGGATTATGACACCATACACACTTCAATGGACATCCTTTAAAAAATACGGTAGTACGGATTCCGTCACCATCATGAATAGAATACTTCTGGATATTTGTTATAAGATCCATGATATTCTCCTTTCTTCTCATCGAACTTGCTGTTTTTCATTTGTTTTTGCTATATTTAGACCAACGTTCGTACTATAGTCTAATCATAACAAAAGAAATAGAGTTTGTCAAGACTTTGACAAACTCTATTGTGATATTTCAACATTTTTATTCTATATATGGCAATATATTTTTTCTTCTACAGGAACAATTTTACACAGGCAATCGCAATTGATGCAACTGCAACGATCCGCTTCAGCATCTTCTGATTGATCCTCGTCGCATTCTTGCAAGATAGATTCCGATCATTGCGATCACCGACACCATGAATCCGAAGTATACTGTTCCGTTATTTAATCATTACTGCATGCAAAAACGTAGGAATAAAAATACAAGGAATGTACCTTGTATTTTTATTCCGGCCGGGTATCCGCCGCTTTATGCATTAAACGTTAAGGAACTGACTCTCCACCAGCTCCCATATCTCATCCCGTCCCTGTTTCGTCACAGATGAAAATGGAATCACAACGGTTCCAGGCAACACTCCCAGACCTTCTTTTACGATCTTGATCTGTTTGTCTTTCTGGCTGCGTTTGATCTTGTCAAGTTTTGTTGCGATGATCACCGGATTGAAGCCCTGTGACACGATCCACTCATACATCATCTTGTCATTACCGGATGGTTTGTGACGGATATCGATCAGAAGGAAGACAACTTTCAGCTGTTTTGATCCATGCAGATAACGTTCGATCAGCTGTCCCCATTTGATTTTCTCCTGTTCGGATACCTTCGCATATCCGTATCCCGGGAGGTCTACCAGATATAATTCTTCATTGATATTATAAAAGTTGATCGTCTGTGTCTTTCCCGGTGTTGCGGATATTCTCGCGTAAGATTTACGGTTCATAAGTGCATTGATCAGGGATGACTTTCCTACGTTGGATTTCCCTGCAAATGCGATCTCCAGGAGTGTATTCTCCGGAAGCTTGCTGGTGATTCCACATACGGTTTCCAGGTTAATATTTCTGATTATCATATATTTCTCCTTTGATTCATCTCCTGACCTGTGTCAGAAGATCTGACTATACGAGTGCCTCTTTGAGCACCTCATCCATGTGTGTTACAAATTTTATCTCCAGTCCCTTTGTGATTTCTGTAGAAATTTCTTCTACATCTCTTTCATTTTTCGCCGGGACAAGTACGGTCTTCATTCCCGCATTCTTGGCAGCCAGAAGTTTTTCCTTTAAACCACCAATCGGAAGTACTCGACCGCGCAGTGTGATCTCTCCTGTCATGGCAAGATCTGCACGTACTTTTCTTCCTGTTACTGCCGACATGATTGCAGTCGCCATCGTAATGCCGGCAGACGGTCCGTCTTTCGGAACCGCTCCTTCCGGAATATGGATATGTATATCGTGTTTCTTGAAGAAGTCATCTGCAATATCATGTTCCTTGCTTACCGAACGGATGTAACTGATTCCTGTTCTTGCGGATTCTTTCATGACATCGCCAAGCTGGCCTGTCAGAAGGATCTCTCCCTCTCCCGGCATCACATTCACTTCAATCTGAAGGGTATCGCCTCCAACGCTGGTCCATGCAAGTCCACGCACAATGCCAACCTCGTCTTCTTCATTTGCCATCTGGTAGCTATACAGTTCTTTTCCAAGATAATGTTCCAGATTTCGTTCTGTCACATGTATCGATGTCTTCTTTTTCTCCAGAATTTCCATCGCTACTTTACGGCAGATATCTCCGATCTTCCGCTCTAACTGACGGACACCGGCTTCTTTCGTATAATTTCGTGCCATCTTCCAGATTGCATTCTTACTAATCGTTACCTGATCTGCTTTCAGGCCATGCTTTTCGATCTGCTTCGGAACCAGATGTTCCTGTGCGATGTGAAGCTTTTCATTTTCTGTATAACTGGTTACCTCAATCACTTCCATACGGTCCAGAAGCGGTCTTGGTATTGTCTGCAGACTGTTTGCCGTTGTGATAAATAACACCTCTGACAGATCCATCGGTACTTCCAGATAATGGTCTACGAACTTATTATTCTGCTCTCCATCCAGTACTTCCAGAAGTGCAGAGAATGTATCTCCCTTATAATCATTGCTGACCTTATCGATCTCATCTAGCAGCATCAGCGGGTTCTTAACTCCTGCCTGCTTTATTCCATTTGCAATTCTTCCCGGCATTGCACCTACATAGGTCTTTCTGTGACCGCGGATTTCTGCTTCATCACGGACACCGCCCAGTGAGATTCTGACATATGGTTTCTTCAGAGCTCTGGAAAGAGATTTCGCAATGGATGTCTTTCCGGTTCCCGGAGGACCCACCAGACAAATGATCGGTGCTTCTCCTTTTTTCGTAAGCGCACGCACTGCAAGATATTCCAGTACACGCTCTTTTACTTTTTCCAGACCATAATGGTCCTCATCCAACACCTGTCTTGCAAATGCAATGTCTTTGTGTTCTTTACATGTCTTATCCCAAGGCATCTCCAGCATCGTTTCGATATAAGTACGGATTACTCCTACTTCTGCCGGAGAATTCATCGAATTACGGAAACGCTTGATCTCTTTATTCAGCTTTTCTTTTACTTCCTTCGAAGCCTTCAGTGCATCCACTGCCTGCTGGAACTCATCGGCATCTGACATCGTATTGTCATCACCTAGTTCTTCACGGATCACTTTCAGTTCTTCTCTTAAAATATATTCTCTCTGATTCTTATCCACGCGTTCTTTTACTTTGCTCTGGATCTCTTCTTTTACCTTCTGGGCCTGAATCTCATTTACAATCTTATATATGAGCAGCTCATATCGTCTCATAAGATTCGTCTCTTCCAGTAATTCCTGTGCGTCTTCGAATGAAAATGGCATATTTGCCGCAATTACATCTACGAGATGTTTCAGATCCCGGATTGCCTCTACCTGCATTCCCAGCTCTTTTGAAAGTTTTGGATTCTTCAGCAAGTATTCTTTAAATACATCCTGTAATCCCCGGATCATTGCCTCGAGATTCATTGGATTTTCCGCTGTCTGTTCTTCGGATACATCTTCATCATCCGGCAGTTCTACTACCGTTGCCTGAAGATATGGTGTCTCACTGTCCAGTCTTACAAGACTTGCTCTTGCTTCTCCGGATACAAGTACACGACTCATTTTCTTCGGTAATTTTACCACCTGTCTTATGGTTACCACACAGCCAACCAGATATACATCTTCTGCACCCGGCTCCTCTGTTTCCAGATCTTTCTGAGCGCTGACGAATAATTTCTGTCCGTTTTTTACTGCCTCTTCGATTGCCAGCAGTGATTTTTCCCTGCTTACATCAAAATGTCTGACCTCTTCTGGCAGTATGGTGAGCCCTCTTAAGGCAACCATAGGCAGACTATAGGTTTCTCCTGTCATATATTCACACTCCTGTTCATCGGTTGGATTATTTTGGTACAAAATCAGCGGGTACAATATTTCTTCGCACCCGCCGTCTTTCTTTTTCATTTATTATGCACTTTCTGAATCAGGTTCTGCATGTTCACATACAGGTTCTCCCGTTCCTTTTACAACATCCTCTGTGATGCGGCATGTCTTCAATGTCTCATCCGATGGTGCCTTATACATGATATCCATCATGATATTTTCCATAATCGCTCTCAAACCTCTGGCTCCCGTCTTTCTCTTCAGGGAAGTCTCAGCGATTGTTTCCAGTGCTTTTTTATCAAATGTAAGCTTAACACCGTCCAGTTCAAGCATCTTCTGGTACTGTTTTGTCAATGCATTCTTCGGTTCTGTAAGAATCTTTACCAATGCATCTTTGTCCAGCATCTCTAATGCTACTGTAACCGGCACACGGCCCACCAGTTCCGGAATCAGACCGAATTTCACAAGATCCTGTGGCAATATCTGCTGAAGCAGTCTGTCTACATCGTCTTCATGTTTCTCCGCAATCTCTGCATTAAATCCAATTGATTTCTGATCAATACGTTTTTCAACAATCTTCTCAATTCCTTCAAAGGCTCCACCACAAATAAATAAAATATTCGTAGTATCGATCTGGATCATCTCCTGATGTGGATGCTTTCTTCCTCCCTGCGGAGGTACGTTCGCAACGGTTCCTTCTATGATCTTAAGAAGTGCCTGCTGCACACCCTCACCGGATACATCTCTGGTGATCGACGGATTCTCTGATTTTCTTGTAATCTTATCAATTTCATCAATGTAAATGATTCCGTACTCGGCACGTTCGATATCCCCATCTGCAGCCTGAATAATCTTTAAAAGAATATTTTCTACATCCTCTCCGACATATCCTGCTTCTGTAAGCGCTGTTGCATCGGCAATTGCAAATGGTACTCCCAGAATCTTTGCCAGTGTCTGCGCTAAAAGAGTTTTTCCGCAGCCTGTCGGACCAAGCATAAGAATATTACTCTTTCCGAGTTCTACTCCCAGTTCTTTTCCTGACATCACACGTTTATAATGATTATAAACGGCTACGGATAACACTTTCTTAGCTTCATCCTGACCAATAACATATTCATCCAGGAATGCTTTAATCTCTTCCGGTTTTAAAAGATTGATATCCGAGAACGGATTCCATTCTCTTCCGTTCTCGTATTCAAATTCTTCTTCTATAATCTCTGCGCAGACATCTACACACTCATCACAGATATATGCCCCATTAGGGCCTGCAATCAGCTTTCTTACCTGATTCTGCGTCTTATTACAGAACGAGCATCTTACCTGATCATCGTTCTTTCCTACCATACTCTTCACCTCGTCTGAGGACGTCCTTAGCGGCTTTTAATGACTTCGTCAATCAGACCATATGCTTTGGCTTCTTCCGCAGTCATGAAATTATCTCTTTCAGTATCTGCATTGATCACCTCTAACGGCTGTCCTGTATTTTCTGCCAGAATCTGATTCAGTTTCTGACGGGTTTTTAAGATATGATCTGCTGCGATCTGAATCTCTGTTGCCTGTCCCTGAGCTCCACCAAGTGGCTGATGGATCATGATCTCAGAGTTTGGAAGCGCAAGTCTTTTGCCCTTTGTTCCACCTGTAAGAAGGAATGAGCCCATACTTGCAGCCATACCGATACAGATTGTCTCAATATCGCATTTAATATACTGCATGGTATCATAAATTGCCATTCCGGCTGTTACAGAACCTCCCGGGCTGTTAATATACAAATGGATATCCTTCTCCGGATCTTCTGCTTCCAGAAACAGAAGCTGTGCAACGATCACACTTGCGGATACATCTGTTACTTCTTCACCCAGAAATATAATTCTGTCTTTCAATAATCTTGAATAGATGTCGTAAGAACGTTCTCCACGGCTTGTCTGTTCAATGACATAAGGTACTAAACTCATGTATATGCCTCCTGACTATACTATGTTGTTATCTGACGTTCTTATTTCTCTACTGCATTCTCAACAAGGAATGTAACAGCTTCCTGAACTGCCAGATCTTCCTTCATCTGTTTCTTCTCGTTCTCACCCATGAACTCTTTCAGTTTTTCAACTTCCATTTTGTAAGACTCTGCCATCTTAGCCAGTTCTTCATCAACTTTTTCGTCTGTAATCTCGATGTTCTCTGCTTTTGCGATAGCTTCAAGTACCAGACGGGTTTCGATTCTCTTGATTGCCTGTGGTTTCATGTCTTCCATCATCTTCTCTGCTGTCAGACCTGTAAACTGGAAGTACTGTTCAAGAGTGATTCCCTGAGACTGGATTCTCTGTGCGAAATCTTCAACCATCTGAGTTGTCTGTGTATCGATCATTGGCTGTGGAATCTCGTATTCTGCATTCTTAACAGCCTGCTCAACAGCCTGGTCTTCCTGATTTCTCTTTCCGTCTGCTGCTTTCTGTTCTTTAATTTTAGCCTTTACATCAGCTTTGTATTCTTCTAATGTGTCAAATTCTGAAACTTCTGCTGCAAATTCATCGTCGATCTCAGGAAGTTCTTTTGCCTTGATCTCATGAACTGTGCATTTGAATACAGCTTCTTTTCCTTTTAATTCTTCTGCATGGTAATCTTCCGGGAAAGTAACTTTTACTTCTACTTCTTTCTCAGCTTCAGCACCAACTAACTGTTCTTCGAATCCAGGGATGAATGATCCTGAACCGATTGTCAGTGGATAGTTTTCACCCTTTCCACCTTCGAATGCTTCACCGTCAACGAATCCTTCAAAGTCAAGAATCACTTCATCACCATCTGCTACCGGACGGTCTGTAACTACAACTTCTCTGGCATTCTTTTCTGCTTCTTCCTGGATCTTAGCGTCTACTTCTTTCTGTGTTACGCGTGTAGATACTTTATCTACTTCCAGTCCTTTATATTCACCGAGTTTTACTTCCGGCTTTGTTGCTACATCTGCTGTAAAGATGAATGATTTTCCTTTTTCAATCTGAACGATGTTGATCTCTGGTCTTGATACGATTTCAAGATCACACTCATCATATGCTTCTGAGTATGCCTTAGGAATCAGTGCATTTGCTGCATCATCATAGAAGATTTCTGGTCCGTACATCTTCTCGATCATCTGACGCGGAACTTTTCCTTTACGGAATCCCGGCATAGCGATTTTGTTCTTCTGCTTCATATATGCACTCTGAAGCGCTTTTTCTAAATCATTGGCCGGAACTTCGATAGTAAGTTTCGCCATGTTGTTTTCTAATTTTTCTACCTGTAAACTCATTTATCATTTCCTCCTGTTTCTAACCCGCCTCATGGGTAGCGGAAAAAAAGCGGGTGTACTACAATACATTCACCACAGAAGTATAACACAAACTCTGGTAAATATCTAGCCCCCGTTTTTGCTTAAATCTGGTATTTTTCCGCTTTTTTTCATCAATATTTATTAAATTTGATTAAAACACGATTGATTCTGCGATTTCCTTTGCTTTTTCTTCACCATCCAGAACCTCGATCAGTTTCAGTGCAAAATCAATCGCTGTACCGACGCCCTGACTGGTAATGATATTATCATCTACTACAACAGCAGTCTCTGTCAGAATGACATTCTCCATCTCATCTTCTACACCCGGATAACAGGTTGCCCTTCTTCCTTCCAGCAGGCCAAGACTTTTTAAAATCGTCGGTGCCGCACAGATCGCACCCACGAATCTGCCTTCTTTTGCATATTGTTTCACTACATATCTGACACCGTCATGTTCTTTTAAATTTAATGTTCCCGGCATACCTCCAGGTAATACAACCATGTCAAATTCTTCAAAATCAACCTCATCAAACAGATCTTCTGTCTGTACATTGATTCCATGCGCACCATGCACGATATAATCATCCATAATCGAAACAGTGTCTACATATATTTTTGCTCTTCTTAACAGATCAACGACTGTCAATCCTTCAATTTCTTCAAATCCGTCTGCTAACAACACACATACTTTTTTCATGCTTTCTTCCTCCTCATCTCTTAATCCGATGTCCCGCTTTACTTTCCAGTGACATCAATTATTATAAAAGTTTATCACCGTTTACTTTTTCTGTAAACTGTTGTATCATAATTTCACCATGAATGAAAGGAGCTATATAATATGGAAATCGAACGAAAATATCTTGTCTTACATCTTCCCGGTCCGCTGGAATCCTATCCCTGCCGTATTCTGGAGCAAGGCTATCTCAATACCAGCCCCGTAGTACGGATTCGACGTGATAACGATCGTTATGAACTCACTTACAAATCAGCCGGTCTCATGAGCCGCCAGGAATATAATCTCCCTCTGGACGACAAATCTTATGAACATCTTCTTACCAAAATTGACGGCCGCCTTATAAAGAAAAAGCGTTATATGATTCCACTTTCTTCAGCGCTTACTGCAGAACTGGATATCTTTGAAGGCGATCTTGCTCCCCTCATGCTTGTAGAGGTCGAGTTTGATTCCGAAGATGCTGCCAATTCTTTTTCACCTCCGGACTGGTTTGGTGAAGATGTAACTTTTTCAGGGAAATATCACAACAGCTATCTAAGCACTCTTTAAGAAAAGCAACGTTTTGTTGCTTTTCTTGTTTTTGTCACGTCTCGTTGCATATCATATTCATTTAATGGTCAGATTGTTATACTAACAGGAACATGTAACTTATGGAGGTATAAAATGGCAAACATTCAACTGGCCAAAAATCTGCTTTATCTCAGAACATTATATAATCTGAAGCAGGATGATATTGCCAATTTATTCAATATCACCCGTCAGGCCTGCAGTAATTATGAAAAAAGTACGCGTACACCCGATCTTGATGTTCTGGCTTCTTTTGCTGCTTATTTTCACGTAACGCTTGACCAGCTGATTCTCCACGATCTCAAAGCCGAAGGTTTCACTGCTGACTCCGACCCTTCTTCTGTTATGATGGAGTCAAAAACTCCATATATGCAGGGTATCGAAAAAAATACCGGTAACTATATCTATCTCACAGAAGAAGAACTGAACCTTATTCTTGCATTCCGTTCTTCCTCTGATGAACAGCGTAAAATTGTTACCGGCTTTCTTAATTCTGATAAATAATCCAACTTATAATATCTTTATGCTTATGCTCCCAATCCAAATCCATCATGAACCGCATTCATTGCTTTTTCAATATCTTCTTCCGGAACCAGTACTGTAATACGGATTTCAGATGTTGAAATCATATTAATATTCACTCTGGAATTATATAATGATTCAAACATTTTTGCAGCTACTCCTGGATTGCTCATCATTCCCGCACCTACGATTGAAAGTTTTGCAACTTTTTCGTTCCAGGTAATATCCTGAATTGTAAGTCTTTCTTTATTTGCATTCAGCACTTCAATTGCATGTTCAAGATCATCCGATGCAACGGTAAAGGAAATGTCCTTTGTTCCTTCTCTTCCGACAGACTGCAGGATAATATCTACATTAATATTATTAGCAGCCAGTGTATTGAATACAGCAAATGCTGTTCCTGGTTTGTCCTCTAATCCAATGACAGATATTCTGACAGTATCCTTATCTGCAGCCACACCTGTGACCAGTAATTTTTCCATATTTGCCCCCTCCTTGACTACGGTGCCTTCTGAACGGTTCAAACTTGACCGTACCACTAATTCCACATTATATTTTTTCGCCATTTCCACAGAACGGTTGTGAAGAACTTTTGCCCCAAGACTCGCAAGCTCAAGCATCTCATCGTATGTAACGGCATCCAGTTTCTTTGCAGTTTTTACTACTCTTGGATCTGCTGTAAACACACCGTCTACGTCTGTATAGATTTCACATTTATCGGCATGTAACACAGCTGCCAGCGCAACAGCTGTTGTATCAGAACCGCCTCGTCCGAGTGTCGTAATATCATCATATTTGTTAACACCCTGAAAACCTGTTACAATAACGATCTTTCTCGAATCCAGTTCATGCATGATACGCTCTGTGTCTACTCTTTTAAATCTGGCATTTCCATAACGGGATGTGGAATGCATCATAACCTGAAAAGCATTCAAAGATACTGCCGGCACATCCAGTGCCTGCATTGCCATAGCCATGAGAGACACTGATACCTGTTCACCTGTCGTAAGCAGCATATCCAGCTCTCTTTTTTTAGCATTCGGATTGATCGTATTCGCCAGTGCGATCAGATCATCTGTCGTATCTCCCATTGCCGAAAGGACAACAACTACGTCATGTCCGGCTCTGTAGTCCTCAATACAGCGTTTTGCCACATTGAATATTCTTTCTTTATTGGCGACTGAACTTCCGCCAAACTTTTTTACTATTAACATGTTTCCTCCTGTGACAGACCAATCTGATTAATCCTGAATACGGATCATATGTACGATCTGCTCTTTGTAAAGTTTTGATCTGGTCTCATAATCTCCCTCCATCATAACAGGAGTTACAAATCCAAATTCTCCTTCCAGTTCCGGTACTTTTACCACTTCAATCTCTCCGTATGATTCCTTCAGCTGCGGAACCAGCTCCTCTTCCTTGCCTTTTATCCGTACAAAGAATCTTCTCTTGGAATCCGCCTTGTCTTCCAGTTGAAGCTTTTCTTCTTTCCACATCGTCATGATATTACGGTTCAGATGCTTTGCCTCATCTACAACATCCGCAACTACAGCACTCGCAGTTGGAAGTTTTCCGGCTCCGCTTCCATAGAACATCGCATCCCCTAATACATTTCCATGAACGAAAATAGCATTGAACACATCATTAACATTATAAAGCGGATGTTCCGGATATAACATACATGGTGCCACGATTGCATGCAATCTGTTACCCGCATAACGTCTGCTGGATGCCAGCAGCTTGATCGTTGTTCCCATTGCTTTTGCATACTTCATATCTTCAACGGTAATCTTCGTGATTCCTTCACAGTAAATATCTTCAAAATCAACCTGCTGTCCTGAGATCAGAGAAGAAAGGATTGCAATCTTTCTGCATGCATCATATCCTTCCACATCTGCTTCCGGATTTCTCTCTGCATATCCGTTCGCCTGTGCCTCTTTTAATACAGTGTCATAGTCCGCACCTTCATAAAACATCTTGGAAAGCATATAATTGGTAGTTCCGTTCAGAATACCTGTGATCTCTTCAATCTCATCTGCAGTCAGTGAAGAATTAAGCGGACGGATAATTGGAATACCACCTCCGACACTTGCTTCAAACAAGAAATTAATATCATGTTCCGCTGCTATAGAAAGAAGCTCAGCCCCATGCTTTGCAACCAGTGCTTTATTCGATGTTGCCACGCTTTTTCCAGCCTGAAGGCAGCGTTTTACAAACGTATAGGCCGGCTCGATTCCTCCCATTACTTCTACGACAATCTGTACATCTTCATCCGAAACAATCGTCTCAAAATCATGTACGATCTTCTCCTGCACCGGATCCCCCGGGAAATCCTTCATATCCAGTACATATTTAATGTTCAGCTCATCACCGATTCGCTGATTGATGCGCGCTCCGTTGGTATTAATCACTTCCACCACTCCGGAACCTACTGTTCCGTAGCCCATTACTGCTATATTGATCATATATTCCCTCCTTTTAGCCGTTTGCGATTTTTTTCAGATATGCATTGATAAATGAATCAATATCCCCGTCCATCACGGCATTTACATTGCTGTTTTCTTCATTCGTTCTGTGATCTTTCACCAGTGTATATGGTTGCATAACATAAGATCTGATCTGATTACCAAATCCGATATCTTTTACTTCACCTCTGATATCCGATACTTTTTCTGCCTGTTCCTGCTCTTTCATAAGCTGCAGTTTTGCCTTTAACATCTGCATTGCCTTTTCTTTATTATGATGCTGTGATCTTTCATTCTGGCACTGCACCACGATTCCGGTTGGCAGATGTGTAATTCGGATCGCCGAAGATGTCTTATTAACATGCTGACCTCCCGCACCGCTGGCACGGTAAGTATCGATTTTCAGATCATCTTCATCAATTTCAATATCAATATCATCTTCCAGATCAGGGAGCACATCACAGGATGCAAAAGATGTCTGTCGTTTACCGGCAGAATTAAACGGTGAAATACGTACCAGCCTGTGCACTCCTTTTTCCGATTTCAGATATCCATAAGCATTCTCACCTTTTACCTCAAAAGTAACTGCCTTAATCCCTGCGATATCGCCATCCAGGAAATCCAGCACCTGAAGCGAGAATCCTTTTCTCTCTGCCCAACGGCAGTACATACGGTATAACATGCCTGCCCAGTCACAGGATTCCGTTCCTCCCGCTCCTGCATGAATGGTCATGATTGCATTGCATGCATCATATTCTCCCGACAGTAACGTCTGGATCTTCAGCTTTTCAAACACCTTTTCAAATGTATGAATTTCTTCCTCCAGTTCTTTTACCATTGCAGGATCTTCGTCTTCATATCCCATCTCGATCAGGAGATTGATATCTTCATAAGAAGTATAGAGACCGTGGATCGTCTCTACAAGTTCTTTTAAATTCTTAAGCTCTTTCATCAGTTCCTGTGATTCTTCCGGATTATCCCAGAACCCAGGTTCCTCTATCTTGCGTTCCAGTTCTTCGATTCTCCGCTCTTTTCCTGCAACGTCAAAGTGAATCCCTCATTTCGGCAAGAGGTTCTTCATAAGCGTTCATTATTGTTTTGAACTGATCTAATTCAACCATATTCCCACCTCTTTCTGTTTGAAATTATATGCTCAATTATCCGGCAGCCGTTCTTTCCCCGGCTGCCGTCTTCTCATATCTTATATTTCAATAAATCTAGTTCTTACGTCCGCAGCACTGTTTGTATTTCTTTCCACTTCCGCACGGGCATGGATCGTTCGGATATACTTTCTTTTCTGCACGTTTCTTAGGCTCACGCACTCCCGTATCATCCTTATTGGTTCCGGTTACTTTGGCAACCTGCTCTCTTTCTACTTTCTGCTCCAGCTTAACGTGCAGGATCGTACGGACTGTATCTTCTTCGATACTTCTTGTCATCTCATCAAACATCTCGTAACCGATCATCTTATACTCAACCTTTGGATCTCTCTGTCCATAAGCCTGAAGACCGATTCCCTGACGTAACTGGTCCATATCATCAATATGATCCATCCATTTTGCATCGATTACTTTCAGAAGAACTACTCGCTCGATCTCACGCATATGCTCCGGTTCCGGGAACTCTGATTCCTTTGCCTCGTAAACCTTGGCTGCGCGCTCTTTCAGCATATGTTTCAGCTCTTTCTGACTGATATCCTTGACCTCTTCTTCTGTAATCATTTCCATCGGGATCGTATTGCGGATCGTCAGGTTCAGTTCTGTCAGATTCCACTCATCGTAATCCTGATCCGGGCTGACCACCATGTCTACAACATTCTCTATATAATCATTCATCATATGGAAGATAGAATCACGCATGTTGTCTCCGTCCAGTACATGACGTCTTTCTTCATAAATAATTTCTCTCTGTTCGTTCATTACCTGGTCATATTCCAGCAGGTTTTTACGAATTCCAAAGTTGTTGCTTTCTATCTTCTCCTGTGCTTTTTCAATCGCACTGGAAAGCATCTTATGCTCGATCTGTTCGCCGTCTTCCACACCAAGTGCATTAAAGACATTCATCAGTCTCTCTGATCCGAACAATCTCATCAGATCATCTTCCAGGGAAATATAGAATCTGGATTCTCCCGGATCTCCCTGACGTCCGGAACGTCCACGCAGCTGATTGTCGATACGTCTGGATTCATGACGCTCGGTTCCGATAATCTTAAGACCACCCGCTGCCCTTGCCTCATCGTCCAGTTTGATATCTGTACCACGACCTGCCATATTCGTTGCGATCGTTACCGCATCATGAACACCTGCCTGTGCAACAATTTCAGCCTCGAGTTCATGGAACTTCGCATTCAATACATTGTGCTTGATACCACGGCGTTTTAACATACCGCTTAACAGTTCGGAATTATCGATTGTGATCGTACCGACCAGTACTGGCTGATGTTTTGCATGTGCTTCTTCGATCGCATCACATACAGCTCTGAACTTCTCTTTCTGTGTCTTATATACCGCATCTTCAAGATCCTTACGCTGAACAGGTAGATTTGTCGGAATCTCGATAACGTCCATTCCGTAAATCTCGCGGAACTCTTTTTCTTCTGTCAGGGCTGTACCTGTCATACCAGACTTCTTCGCATATTTATTGAACAGGTTCTGGAATGTGATAGTCGCCAGAGTCTTGCTTTCTCTCTTAACCTTTACGTGTTCTTTTGCCTCAATTGCCTGATGCAGTCCGTCTGAATAACGACGTCCCGGCATAATACGTCCGGTAAATTCATCTACGATCAGTACCTCGTCATCTTTTACCACATAATCTTTGTCGCGGAACATCAGATTATGTGCTCGAAGAGCAAGGATAATATTGTGCTGAATCTCCAGGTTCTCAGAATCCGCAAGGTTTTCAATATGGAAGAACTTCTCTACCTTCTTCACACCATCTTCGGTAAGGTTGATATTCTTCTCTTTCTCGTTAACAATAAAGTCTCCCGTCTCTTCAATATCTTCACCCATGATGGCATTCATCTTGGTAAACTCGCCGCTTGCCTCACCACGCTCTAACTGACGTGCAAGTATATCGCATGCTTCATAAAGTTTCGTAGATTTCTCACTCTGTCCGGAAATGATAAGAGGAGTTCTCGCCTCATCGATCAATACTGAATCGACCTCATCGATCAGAGCATAATTCAGTCCCCTCTGAACCAGCTGTTCTTTATAGATCACCATATTATCTCTCAGATAATCGAATCCAAGTTCATTATTTGTCACGTATGTGATATCACACTCATATGCGGCACGTCTCTCATCATTATCCATGCTGTTCAGTACCACACCAACAGTCAGGCCCAGGAACTCATGTACCTGTCCCATCCATTCCGCATCACGTTTGGCCAGATAATCATTGACGGTTACAACATGTACACCTTTTCCCTCCAACGCATTCAGGTACGAAGGAAGTGTTGCCACTAAAGTTTTACCTTCACCAGTCCTCATCTCTGCGATACGTCCCTGATGCAGGATAATACCACCGACGATCTGTACACGGTAGTGCTTCATTCCAAGTACACGGCTTGCTGCTTCTCTTACTACCGCATATGCCTCTGGGAGAATATCATCTAATGTCTCGCCATTTTCCAGACGTTCTTTAAATTCTTTTGTCTTTGCTTTTAATTCCTCATCCGAAAGTTTCTGCATGTCTTCATCCAGTGCCATAACTGCATCTGCAATCGGATAAACTCTCTTCAACTCATTCTGGCTGTGAGTTCCAAATATTTTCTGTATAATATTCATTCGCTATGTGCTCCTTATTCCTGATTATGGACGCAAAACGACCACTCTATTCCCCATTTTATCACTATCTATATTTCAATTCAACCGATTTATAAAGTGTTAACACTTTGTTTACGAAGCTTTCCCTTTTCTCTAACGATAATTTTTTATAACATCATACGGAATCTGTCCGCCAAAAAGATCCAACGCACTTCCGATTGTAAAATCAATCTTTCCATTACCAATTTCCCGAATACGTTCCAGATCATCAAGACTTCCAATCCCGCCGGCATATGTCACCGGTATTTCGGCTTGTTCCAGAATCTTTATCAGCTCTTCTTCAATTCCGGACGCCTTTCCCTCAACGTCCACACCATGCACCAGAAATTCGTCACAATATCCTGACAGTTTTCCCAAAATATCTGTATTCAGCTCCACATTCGTAAATGTCTGCCACCGGTCAGTCACAATATAATATTTTTCATCTTTTTTTCTGCAGCTTAAGTCCAGAACCACATGTTCTTTCCCGACGGCATCACACAGATTTTGCAGATTATCCCAGTAGATTTCTCCATTCTTAAATACATACGATGTTACAATTACATGGCTTGCACCGGCCTTCATATATTCCTCTGCATTTTCTGCCGTAATTCCTCCTCCAATCTGCAATCCATCCTGATATGTCTGCAGTGCTTTCAAAGCCTGCTTCTTTGTCTCCGGATAATATTCAGAAGTTGAAGGATTCAACAGAATTACATGTCCTCCCTTTAGGCCGTCCTTTTTATACAAATTTGCAAAATAATCTGCTTCCTGATCTGCCGCAAAGTTTTCTACCGCCTGATCTCCCTGATCAAGAAGGCTGCCCCCTACAATCTGCTTCACTTTTCCATTATGTATGTCGATGCATGGTCTGAATTTCATAAATGCTTTTCTCCTTATCATATTCTTGATTATATTCTTTTTTCAAAACATTTTACCACACTAAAGTATCAGCGTCCAGTACAGATATACTGTACAAAATAAGGATGCAGAGATTTTACTTATCATTTCCCCACATCCTTATATACTATCTATTATTTTGCGTTTTTCGTATCGTTTTTATTAGTGTTATCCCGGTTCTGGTCTGTTGTTCCGTCATTATTCTGGTCCGTCTCATTTTTTCTGTCATTCGGATCGATATCATCTTCGATATCATCTACTCCATCCTGTACATCATCTCCGATTTCATCCATAACTCCATCATTTTCATTATTCCGGTCTGTCACATCATCCTTTACTGTATCATCTGTTCCGGTTGTACCTTCTGTCGCCGAGTTATCATTCGCCGCATTATCATCTGTATTATTTCCACAGGCGGTAAGCCCCATCATGATCCCCGTGCACATGAATACCAGCATGAATTTCTTCCATTGTTTCATTCTCATAATCTCCCTTCGTATATCTTCATCTATGATCAAGTATTACTTGTTACCAGTAATATCTGCATTTTCCAGAAATATATACGAATTTTTCTTTATCAGAATGCTGGTATATTTTTACATTCTTTCAGCAATCACACCACTTCTGTATGCAGCCAGAAGTACTTCCAGATCCGAAATCTGTTCTTTTAACTCTTTTCCGACATCTGTATCTTCTACTTTCTTCCGTTCCAGCGTTCTCTTTACCACCGTGCTGTCCGAATGAATATCACTTTCCTTTTCGATCGCTGCTTCTGTAGACTCAAATGGCTTATGCGCCGCCAGAATCAATCCATAGGAATTATAGATCAGTGTATAACCTGCGATTCCGGTCTCTTTCTGATAAGCTTTCGAAAATCCGCCATCTATAACCAGAACTTTTCCACCGCATTTCACCGGATTTTCTCCATCTTTACACTTTACCGGCACATGACCGTTGATTATATGCGCATCTTCGTTCTCAAGTCCGAATTCTTTCAATATTTTTTCCACTACTTTTTCATCTTCCAGTAAAAGGTAGTATGGATTTTTCTTCTCTTTATGAGTTTCCTTCTCCGCCAGGAAATAGCGTTCAAATGTCGCCATCTTATCCTTTCCAAACAACGGAGAATTTTCACTCAGCCAGATATACCACATGATATCTTTTCCACGTTCTTTTTCTTTAGGATCCATAGCATAGAATCCTTTTCTCACGTAACTTTCAAGTACTTCATAAAGCCCTTTGCCCTTATACGCCCGGCCAAAGATCCTTACACTTTTCAAATTACCGTCCTCTTTTAACGGTACGCAGCCATGATAAAGAAGATTGCCGTTATATACTTTATATAATCCACCTTTGTTTAAAAGGAAATGCATATGACGCTGTAATTTTTCGCAGTTTTCAAACGCCCGTTCCAGACGTTCCATAATATCCTCTTCTTCTTTCGTCAGCGCATATGGTTTTTTCGGATCGATCGTCGGAAAATTTTTATCCAACAATTTATATTCTTTTCCTTCTAACTCTATCGTTCCTTTTTCATAATTAATATGATGCAGTAAATTGCGCTTTTCCAGCTTAAATCCCGGATTCTTTTTTATAATCTGGCTCTCAACTTTGAACTGGATCACAGAAATTGCTTTATGCATCTTTACATCCATCAACATTTCCGTTGCATTGTAATCCGGATTGCCTTTTAATTTAAAGCACTCACACGGATCATCTTTATATGTATTCATGGCAAATGTAGCCAGCGGAAGCAGGTTAATCCCATATCCTTCTTCCAGGATATCCAGGTTGCCATATCTTGCACAGATACGGATCACATTGGCAATGCAGCCTCTCTGCCCTGCTGCAGCTCCCATCCACAAAACATCATGATTTCCCCATTGAATATCAACCGAATGGTACGCCATAAGCTCATCCATAATAATATGTGGTCCAGGACCTCTGTCATAGATGTCTCCGACAATATGCAGATGATCAACCGTCAGACGTTGAATCAGTTCACTCATAGCTATAATGAATTTCTCTGCCCGTCCAATTCTTATAATCGTACTGACAATTGCATTATAATACGATTCTTTATCCGTCATATCATTTTTCTCTGTGATCAGTTCCTCGATCACATAAGCAAAATCCGGAGGAAGTGCTTTTCTTACTTTAGATCTGGTATATTTACTTGCTGTTCTTTTACACACCTCAATCAAGCGGTACAACGTAATCTTATACCAGTCCTCCATATTCTTCTCCGTTTTCTTAATCCGGTCCATCTTCTCTTTCGGATAATAAATAAGAGTAGCAAGGGTCTGTTTATCCCTGCTACTCATAGTATTCCCGAATACATCATCAATTTTACGGCGCACTGAACCAGAGCCATTCTTCAGAACATGCGCAAATGCCTCATATTCCCCATGAATGTCTGTCAGAAAATGCTCTGTGCCCTTTGGCAGATTCAGTATCGCCTGTAAATTAATGATTTCTGTGGAAGCTTTGGCGATGGTCGGATATAGTTGAGAAAGTCTTTCCAGATAACGTTCCTCTAATTGTCTCATAATTACCTCCCGGTCTTCCTGTATATTCTGCTGTTCATAACGATTTATAATTGGATCACGTCAGACATATCATATCTGCCGGCCGGTTTCCAAGCCAGGAATTTTGCTGCTTCTACGGCGCCTTTTCCAAATACGGCCTTAGAATATGCTGTATGTTTGAATTCAATCACTTCATCCTGACCTGCAAAGATCACTTCGTGGTCTCCTACGATTGTTCCACCACGTACTGCCGAAATGCCAATCTCTTTCTGATCACGTTTCTGACGCACCTGACTTCTGTCATATACATAATGATACTGATTATCCGCCGCTTCATTAATTGAATCTGCCAGAGCAAGTGCAGTACCACTCGGCGCATCCAGTTTCTGGTTATGATGCTTCTCTACCAGCTCAATATCATATCCTGCCGGAGAAAGTACTTTTGTCGCATCCTTAAGGATCTTCATAAGCAGATTGATGCCAAGTGACATATTGGCAGATTTTAATACTGCTACTTTCTTTGCTGATTCTTCTACCTTTTCCAGCTGTTCTTCGGAAAGTCCCGTAGTACAAAGTACGACCGGCACCTGTTTTTCAACACAATAGTCAAGCAGTTCATCTGCTGCTGCCGCATTTGAAAAATCAATGATCACATCGGCCTCCACGTCACATGCATCGATGCTTTCAAATACCGGATAGTCATTTGGTACTTTGGTATATTTATCAACTCCGGCTACCAGTTCGATCCCTTCTGTGTTCTTGATTATATCTGTAATGACACGACCCATGTGTCCATTACAGCCATGCATGATTGCTTTTACCATATTCTTATCCTCCTTTTGTATACTTTGTTATAAAAACAAAGGATATCATATATGTAATGCATCTGTGAAAGCCTGCCGTTGGCAGTTTCTTACAAACGCATGGCGATGTATGATATCCTTCTCTTTTTCTTATTATGCTAACTGAATACCGAAATCTTTCATTGCCTGTGCAAGGTTCTTCTCATGTTCAGGGGATATCTCTGTAAGCGGCATACGAAGTGGTCCGCAGTCAACTCCCATCAGCTGCATTGCTTTCTTAACCGGAATCGGGTTTACTTCGCAGAATAACTGCTCGATCAGCGGCAGTGCTTTCAGCTGAAGTGCTGCACTTCCCTTCACATCTCCGTTAAAATACTTCTCACAGATATCATGTGCTTCATCCGGAGCAACGTTTGACAGTACTGAGATCACACCTTTTCCACCGAGAGATAATACCGGCACGATCTGGTCGTCATTTCCTGAATATACATCAATGTTACCGTCTGTCAGGTTCATGATCTTTGCAACCTGCGAAATATTTCCTGATGCTTCCTTTATACCAACGATATTATCTACTTCTTTCACCAGTTTTGCTGCTGTTGCAGGTTCGATATTGCATCCCGTTCTGCTTGCAACACTATACATAATGATTGGCGCTGTTACTTCTTTTGCCACTGCACTGAAATGTCCGATCAGTCCATTCTGAGTTGCTTTATTATAATAAGGTGTAACCAAAAGTAAACCATCTGCCCCATATTCTGAAGCTTCCTTCGACATATCGATAGCAGTACGTGTACAATTAGAACCTGTTCCTGCAATAACCGGAACTCTCTTGTTAACACGGTCAATTGTGAATTTTACACACTGCATATGCTCTTCTTCTGTCATGGTAGCAGATTCTCCTGTTGTACCGCAGATTACAATGCTGTCTGTTTTATGCTCACAATGAAACTCAATCAATTCATCAAGTCTATCATAATTAATACTTCCATCTTCATTAAATGGTGTGACAATTGCCACGCCGGCTCCTGTAAAAATAGCCATAGTGATCCTCCTGACTTTCATATAATCTAATGAAATTCTATCATCAATTAAATATGATGTCAATCCGAACCCTTATCTAAACTTTTACCATCCCTTATTCATCCATACATTCCAGTTTACTGACCGACACTTCATATGCAACCCTTTTCTGCGATTCCGTTTCTGTAATTTTTTTCATATATTCACGGCTCTGAATTCTTCCCATTACCTGCACATGTTCTCCAACCTCAAAAGCAGAGGCAAATCTGGCATTCCTTCCCCAGCAGATACATGGAATGTAATCAGACTTTCCATATGGCCGGTTCACTGCCAGCAATAGATCTGCAATCTCTCTGCCAAGCGGTGTCTTACGGTAAACAGGCTGTTTGCAGATATAACCATCCAGAAAAATCTGATTCGTCTTTGCACCGTCAAGTTCTTCTTCCACAAATGTAATTTCCCTGACAAATACGGATAAAATCAGACGGTTTTTCATTTCTTCATGCCTGTTGTAGGACCTGAACTGTCCGTTTACCATAATGAATTCTCCCGTGTAATCTTTCGTAACATCAATCAGACGCTCCGAGATCATGAGTGGGATCCTGTCTTTGGAATTGCTGAGCCGCTTCACATCCACCTCTACCATATAGAAGCCTTCTCCAAATACTTCATGGCTGAATGAAAATGGTGTCACGATTTCTCCCATAACGGTTACCTGGTTGTTCTCAATCATCTTATCTGACATAATTTTGTAATCTCCCTTCCTCTGAATCGTATTTTGAGTCATTACAAAGTCTATGAATCAAATCAGTATTTTAGAACTAAATACTTGTAAATTTTAAAAAATGTGATAAACTAATGTGGTTGCAGATAATAATAGGTAGAGAAAAGGAAGATTCGTAATGAAGACAAAACGTGAAGATGTACGTAATATCGCGATTATCGCCCATGTTGACCATGGTAAGACAACATTAGTAGATGAATTATTAAAGCAAAGCGGTGTATTCCGTGAGAATCAGGAAGTAGCAGAACGTGTCATGGACTCTAACGATATCGAAAGAGAACGTGGAATCACAATCCTCTCCAAGAATACTGCCGTCACCTACAACGGTGTAAAGATCAATATTATAGATACTCCGGGACATGCTGACTTCGGTGGAGAAGTAGAACGTGTCCTTAAGATGGTTAACGGTGTTATCCTCGTCGTTGATGCGTTCGAGGGAGCTATGCCGCAGACCAAATTCGTACTCCGCAAAGCTATGGAATTAAAGCTTCCAGTCATCGTATGTATCAACAAGATCGACCGTCCGGAAGCAAGAGCCGAAGAAGTGATCGATGAAGTTCTCGAACTTCTCATCGACCTTGGTGCTTCTGACGAACAGTTAGACTGCCCATTCGTATACGCATCCGCTAAGAATGGTGTGGCTGCACTTGAGATTTCGGATGAAATGAAAGACATGAAGCCTCTGTTTGAGACCATTCTGGATTATATTCCTGCACCAGAAGGAGATCCGGAAGCTCCGACTCAGGTTCTGATCAGTACGATCGACTATAATGAATACGTTGGACGTATCGGTGTTGGTAAAGTAGATAACGGTACAATCGCAGTTAACCAGGACATGGTTGTTGTCAACCATCATGATCCTGACAAACAGAAGAAAGTTAAGATCAGTAAATTATATGAATTTGACGGTCTGCAGAAAGTAGAAGTAAAAGAAGCATCTATCGGTGCAATCGTGGCAATTTCAGGTATCTCTGACATTTCCATCGGTGATACACTCTGCTCACCTGAAAATCCGACACCAATTCCGTTCCAGAAGATTTCTGAACCAACAATCTCTATGGATTTCGTTGTAAATGACAGTCCATTTGCCGGACAGGAAGGAAAATATGTAACTTCCCGTCACTTACGTGATCGTCTGATGCGCGAACTGAACACAGATGTCAGCCTTCGTGTTGAAGATACCGAAAACATGGACGCATTCAAAGTATCCGGACGTGGTGAACTTCACCTTTCCGTTCTAATCGAGAATATGAGACGTGAAGGATATGAATTCGCAGTCAGCAAAGCTGAGGTTCTGTATCACAAAGACGAGAATGGTAAACTTCTTGAGCCAATGGAGATTGCTTACATTGATGTACCTGATGAATACACTGGTGTCGTTATTGATAAACTGAGCCAGAGAAAAGGTGAATTACAGACAATGGGTGCTGCCAATGGTGGATATACACGTCTTGAGTTCCGTATCCCATCCCGTGGTCTGATCGGTTACCGTGGTGATTTCCTGACAGACACAAAGGGAAATGGTATCATGAACACTGCATTCGACGGATACGCTCCATATAAGGGAGATATCCAGTATCGTAAACAGGGATCTCTGATTGCATACGAGACCGGTGAGTCTGTAACTTATGGTCTGTACAGTGCTCAGGAGCGTGGAACACTCTTCATCGGTGCCGGTGAAAAAGTTTATTCCGGTATGGTCATCGGTGAAAATGCAAAAACAGATGATATCGAAGTAAATGTATGTAAGACCAAGCATCTTACCAATACTCGTTCTTCCAGCGCAGATGATGCACTTCGTCTGACACCTCCGACAGTCCTCAGTCTGGAGCAGGCAATCGACTTCATCGATACAGATGAACTTCTGGAGGTTACTCCGGAATCACTCCGTATTCGTAAGAAGATTCTGGATCCTAAGATGAGAAAACGTGTAAATCGCTAATGAATAAACATTTACGGTTATAACTGACCGCACGAAAGCGGCAGAAAATAAAATATATAAAACAGTTTTTGTTCACGAAAACCTGACAATTTATATATTTTATTTTCTGCCGCTTTTTTGTTCTCATCTGCAGCACACATTACTAAAAATTTTCCTTCTCCATTGTTCTTCATTTTGATATGATATCTTTCTTTGGGATATTGGCAAATATCTTTTTTTCACTTATACTGGAATTACAGCGAAAATCTATATAAAAGAAAGGAATCCACGAATGAAAGAACTGATTTCTCACCTTCTCAAACAGGTGGCCGCAATTCTGGAATATGTGATTGCATTTATGCTTGCGATCGGTATCATACTGCTTTGCCTTCGTATGGTATGTTCACTTCAGTATATTCCGAATCTGAACACCTATCCGAATTACGATGATCTTCTCGAGGTTTGTTTTAATCTGATCATCGGTGTCGAATTGATCCGTATGATGTATTCGCACTCTCCGAGTACCGTATTTGAGGTTCTGCTTTTTGCGATTGCAAGACACATCATTATGGACCACACTTCCATCTACAGCAGTCTGATCGGCGTCTGTTCCATCGCAGTCTTATTTGCAACCAGAAAATTCTTATTCTCCGAATTCGACATAGCAGACGAAACGGTATTCCGTGCTTCAACCAAGGCTAAAGTTGTCAACAAGATTCTCAGCGTGAACATTCCGCATGAAGCAGATGATACCCTTTCCAATGTACTGCTGCGGCATCTCGAAGAACAGAATATCACGCCCCGTGTTGGTGCATGTTATTACTTCCACGATTGCGGTCTGCGGGTTGCCAAACTTCATGATGGAAAAATTTCAAGAATTCAGGTAATTCGTGCTATACATTAGCGGCCAAACATGTTATACTACACATATCAGATAGATTGCCGGTTCGAGTAGCAATTGTCAGATTATAATTCATTTATTTGATGATTGTATAACGTGCAATTATTTGAAATTATGTCGCAAAGGAGTTGGGCATCATGAAATTTATTATTATTGGAAAGAACATCGATGTAACACCAGGCTTAAGAGAGGCCGTAGAAAGCAAGTTAGGAAAGTTAGGAAGGTACTTTACTCCGAATACAGAGATTCACGTAACCTTAAGTGTACAGAAAGGACATCAGAAAATTGAAGTAACTATTCCTGTAAAGGGTGGTCTGGTTCGTTCCGAACAGGAAAGTTCTGATATGTATGTATCGATTGATCTTGTAGAAGAAGTCATCGAACGTCAACTTCGTAAATACAAAAATAAACTGGTAGCACGTGAACAGGAAGGCGGTAACTTCAAACAGGAATTCTTTGACGCCGAAGATAATATTGAAGATGACGGCGAGATTAAAATCGTACGTACCAAAAAATTCGGATTTAAACCTATGTATCCGGAAGATGCGTGTGTTCAGATGGAACTTCTCGGACATGATTTCTATGTTTTCTGTAATGCAGAATCAGACGAAGTGAATGTAGTATACAGACGTAAAAACGGAACATTTGGTTTGATCGAGCCTGAATTTTCTTAAATCGCAACTCATAATCTTATAAAAATATGGCAATAACAAAAGCCGTACACAATATCTCCTAAAGAACAGCTCCTTTCATGAGATATCGTGTACGGCTTTTTTATATTATTTTTATATTATATTTTCTTCCAGAATTGTCGGCACCCCATCAATCTCTGCATAATAACATTCTTCACCTGCTGTCATCTCTGCCTGCGCATTTGTCCCCTCAGTAATTGCATGCATAACCTGATCCACATCCGTTTTTGGAATCAGTACTTCCAGTTCTACTTTATCCGTATAGACAGTATCTAATATCTTCAGCTCTCTCTGCGCCAGAATATACTGAATCTTTCCAAATGTCGTATAGTCTGTTTCTATATGAAGTTTCACTCCTAAAATTTTCGTAATGATCACCGAGGCATCAAGTCCCGCTTTCACGGCTCCCGAATATGCTCTGACCAGTCCACCGGTTCCAAGAAGGGTTCCTCCGAAATACCGGGTCACCACAACAGCCACATTCCTCAGTTCATTTCCAAGCAATACATCTAGCATCGGTTTGCCAGCTGTACCGTTTGGTTCGCCGTCATCACTGCATCTTTGAAGCTGTCCTCTCTCCCCTATTATATATGCAAAACAGTTATGTCTTGCATCCCAGTATTTTTTTCTTGTCTTCTCTACAAATTCAAGTGCTTCTTCCTCTGTATTTACCGGTACCACAGTCGCAATAAATCGTGACTTTTTTTCTACAATCTCATCTTCTCCACCCCGATAAATAGTTCTGTATTCTGGTAACATATTGTCATCCTTTCGTATAATTTACAACTTTATACATAATATAATACCTAATTTCTTAAGATTTTCCTACTCAAATATGAAGTTTTCATTTTTTTCTTTATAAAAGAGTGTACATTTGCTATAATAACTTGGTATAAAGGAGGCTTAAACGCATGAACTATGGAAAGAAAAAGGCTGCGAAAAGGCAGAAAAAAATAACGTCCAAATCTACAATGCAGGGGAAACGCATCGTTGTCCGTTTGTTCAAGGCACTGCTGATCTGTATCGTACTTGCTGCAGTAGTCGGAATGGCCGGCGGCGGTCTTTTTATAAAAAAGATTATTGATGACACTCCGCATGTTTCCACTTCTGACGTTAAACCGAAAGGATTTACTACTTTCGTTTATGCTGATGACGGAAGCACTGAGATTGAACGTTTTGTATCTTCTGGTTCCAATCGAGTATACAAGTCTATTGATGAGATACCGAAAAATCTTCAACATGCTTTTGTTGCAATCGAGGATGAGCGTTTTTATAAGCATAACGGTATAGATCTTCAGGGTATTGCCCGTGCTGCGGTAGTGGGTATTGCCCGGGGCGGTTTTTCTGAAGGTGCCAGTACTCTGACTCAGCAGCTGATCAAGAACAATGTATTCCCGAACTTTACAAAAGAGAAAAATTTCTATGATAAATTACAACGTAAAATTCAGGAACAGTATCTTGCAGTACAGATTGAAAAGCAGATGAGTAAAAATGAGATTATGGAAAGTTATCTCAACACAATCAACCTTGGACAGAATTGTCTGGGTGTACAGTCTGCTTCTCAACGTTATTTTGGTAAAGATGTTTCCGATCTGACATTATCTGAATGTGCGGTAATTGCTGGAATCACACAGAATCCGACAGATTATGATCCAGTTACACGTCCCGAGAATAACAAGATCAGACGTAATAAAGTATTAAAGAATATGCTGGAGCAAGGCTATATCAGCCAGAAGCAGTATGATAAAGCGATGTCCGACGATGTCTATGCAAGAATCCAGGCAACCAGCGCTTCTTCCCAGGCTGATAATGCATACAGTTACTTTGTTGATGCACTTGCACAGCAGGTAATCCAGGATCTGAAAGATCAGCTTGGCTACACTGATACACAGGCTTACAATGCCGTTTACAGCGGCGGTCTCAGTATCTACTCTACACAAAATCAGGAAATGCAGAAAATCTGTGATGAAGAAGCTAATAATGATGCCAACTATCCTGGTCTGAAAGAGTATGGTCTTGATTATGCGCTGACGGTAACCCGTGCTGATGGATCGGTTGAAAACTATGGAAGTAATAATATTAAAAATTATGTAGAAAAAACTTACGGAAATGATCAGGGACTTCTCTACTCCAGTGAAGATGCCGCAAAAGCAATGGTGGCAGAATGGAAATCCACGATTGCCCAGGAGGGTGATACCTATGATGAACGTATTACCATTACCCCTCAGCCACAGTCTTCTATCACAATCATGGATCAGAAGACTGGACAGATCAAAGCAATGGTCGGCGGCCGTGGAGAAAAAGCTTCCAGTCTTGGACTGAACAGAGCTTATCAGGGTTCCAAGAGACAGCCTGGTTCTACTTTTAAGATCCTTGCAGCTTATGCACCGGCATTAGATTCCTGTGATAAGACACTCGCAACAACAATTGATGATGAACCATATACCTTAAAGAATGGAAATGTTTTGCGGAATGCCAACAAACAGTACGGCGGTACAACAACGCTCAGAAATGGTATCAAAAAATCCATCAACGTAGTTGCCGTAAAGTTAAGCGATGAAATCACTCAGGAATTAGGCTATGAATACTGTGAAAAATTCGGTATCAGTACTCTGGTAAAAGACAAAACAATCAACGGCAAGGTCTTTGATGACAGCACTTCACAGACGCTCGCACTTGGTGGAATCACAGAAGGTGTCTATAACTATGAAATGTGTGCCGCTTATGCCTCTATCGCTAACGGCGGCGTCTATAACAAACCAACTTTATATAGTAAAGTTGTAGACCACGATGGCAACGTTCTTCTTGACGGAACAGGCGAATCTCATACAGTTATCAAAGACAGCACAGCTTATCTTCTTACCAGTGCAATGGAAGATGTTGTCAATTCCGGAACAGGTACAGCATGCCAGCTTCCGAATATGCCGGTAGCCGGAAAGACAGGTACCACAACATCCAATAAAGACTTATGGTTCTGTGGATTTACACCATATTATACATGTGCTGTATGGGGCGGTTATGACGACAATAAAGAATGTGATTATGACACAAGTTTCCGCTTCAGACTCTGGAAAGGTATTATGAGTCGTATTCACGAGAATCTGGAAAGTAAAGATTTTAAGGTTCCGACCTCTGTTGAGAAAAAGAGTATATGTACTATTACCGGAAAGCTTGCAACCAACGGATGCCCTTCTATTACAGAATATTTTGCCAAAGACACGCTTCCATCCGAAACATGTTCCGGTCACGGATACTCTTCCGGAAGAAAGTATAAGTCTTCTACAGAAGACAATGATACAACTGAAGATGCTTCTTCTTATTCAAACAATACAGGAAACAGTTATAACAATAATACAGGCACTACCAGTGATAATACCGGTGGTAACACAGGTGGTTCTACCGGCGGTAACACAGGTGGCTCTACCGGCGGTAATACAGGTGGCTCTACCAGCGGTAATACAGGTGGTGGTTCTACCGGTGGTAATACAGGTGGTGGTTCTACCGGTGGTAATACAGGTGGCTCTACCGGCGGAGATACTTCTCAGTAACCATACTGTACAAGCCTATGATATCTACAGAAAGGTATCTACAGGACCTGCCACTGGAAGCTCCTTCCAAATGCATGACAATAAAAAACTGCGGGAACAAAATGTTTCCGCAGTTTTTATTATACCTGACATCCAAAAGGATGTATAACTCTCTAAAAGCTCTAAAGAATCAGTTTCGCAGCTCCACAGATACCGGCATCATTTCCTAGTGTAGCAAGAACAAATTCCGTATCTTTGTTCGCAAAGAATGCTTTTTCCTTAAAATTCTTTTCAACATACTGAAGAAGTACTTCTCCTGCTTTCGAAACGCCTCCTCCAATTACAATTGCTGAAGGATCTGCAACAGCTGCAAGATTAGCCATCGCATGTCCAAGATATTTTCCAAATTCCTCTGCAATCTCTTTTGCCACTTCATCGTCTGCCTTAACAGCATCAAATACGGTCTTGGCGCTGACTTCCTGTCCTCTTAATACAGACGCTTTATCATCCTTAGCCAGACGAATATTGGCAAGTCTTGTAATACCTGTTGCAGATGCATACTGCTCCAGGCATCCTGTGTTGCCGCAGCCGCAGTGATCTGTCTCTTCATAATTCACACAAAGATGTCCGATCTCACCACCTGCACCATGTGCTCCTACCAATGGTTTACCATCAATAATAATTCCACCGCCGACTCCGGTTCCAAGTGTGACCATAATAATATTTTTGCGGCCCTTTCCTGCACCCAGCCACATCTCTCCAAGTGCAGCTACATTGGCATCATTCCCTATCTCTGCTTTCATACCGGAAAGTTCTTCCATCTCTCTTTTTACTTCTTTATATCCCCAGCCAAGGTTCGCTGTATTCTGAACAACTCCTTCCGAATCTACCGGTGCAGGAACTCCGACTCCGATTCCTTCCACTTCATCTTTCGGAATCTGCTTTTCCTCTAACTTTTCATTCAAAGCAGCGGCAATATCCGGAAGAACGGCTTCACCCTGATTCTCTGTGCGTGTCTTAATCTCCCATTTATCTACAATCTCTCCTTCGGTTGTAAACAAACCTAATTTTACAGTTGTTCCCCCGATATCTACTCCAAAGCAATATTTCATTTTCTGTATTTCTCCTATTTCTTTATTAAATTCTGCTGAACACGTTTGTACAGTTCCTGAGCTGCATTATATCCCATCTGTTTCTGTCTGTGGTTAACTGCTGCCGTCTCAACAATGATTGCAAGATTACGTCCAGGACGAATTGGCAGATGATGGCAAACCACTTTGTTACCAAGGAATTCTGTATATTCTTCTTCGAGACCGAGGCGGTCGTATTCTTTATTCTTATTCCACTCTTCCAGAGTGATAACAAGATCAATATTCTGTGTCTCTCTGACACTTAATACACCAAACAGAGCCTTGACGTCTACGATACCGATACCTCGCAGTTCGATAAAATGTCTCGTAATATCCGGTGCCGTTCCTACAAGTGTCTCATCACTGACTCTGCGGATTTCAACTACATCATCACTGACAAGACGGTGTCCACGTTTGATCAGCTCCAGAGCCGCCTCACTTTTACCGATTCCGCTTTCTCCCATGATCAGTACTCCGACACCATATACATCAACCAGCACACCATGGATAGAAATGCATGGCGCAAGTTCTACATTCAGCCAGCGGATAATCTCTGCTGTAAATTCTGATGTCTTCTTCTCTGTCTGGAACACTGGAATATTAGCCTTTTCTGCCATTTCAAGAAGCATTGCCTCCGGCGGAAGGTTTCTGCAGAAGATCAGACATGGAATCTTGTAAGAAAGCAGTGTTTCATAAATCTTTTTTTTCTTAACTTCATCTGTCATCTTCTCCAGGAATGTGTACTCCACATATCCTATGATCTGCACACGTTCGGAATCAAAATGTTCAAAGAATCCGGTAAGCTGCAAAGCCGGTCTGTTAATGTCTGGTATCTCAACTTCTTTTTCGGAAAGATCTACATCCGGTGTAAGATTTTTGAGATTCATTTTTTCAACGAGTGTTTTTAATTTTACTTTATTCGCCATATTCTTTTACCTCACACGTATTAAAAATCTGATAGCCATATTATACCATACTTAAGTATCCTGGTGAAAAAATTTATACACTTCCTGCGCAGATTTTTCATTCATGGACGGCAGCTCTTTCAGATCATCCACTGTTGCATTCCGGATTGCTTCAATATTTTCAAAGCTCCGCATCAGGTCTTTTCTTCTTGCAGGTCCCACTCCCGGAATATCATCCAGTATCGAATGTACCTGTCCTTTACTTCTTAACTGTCTGTGGAATGTGATTGCGAACCGATGCGCCTCATCCTGTATTCTGGTGATCAGGCGAAAACATTCCGAATTACGGTCAATCGGTAATTCTACATTATTGAAATACAATCCTCTGGTTCTGTGATTATCGTCTTTTACCATTCCACACACAGGAATGTGCAGATTCAGCTTCTCCAGGACCTCCAATGCAATATTCACCTGTCCCCGGCCTCCGTCCATCATGATCAGATCCGGGAATGCCTGAAATCCGCCTGTCTCACTTTCATCCTGTCGTTCCCTTAATCCATGCTCGAATCTTCGGGTCAACACCTCATTCATACTTGCGTAGTCATCCGGTCCCTGTACACTTTTTATCTTAAATTTGCGATAATCATTACGCTTTGGCTTTCCATGCTCATAAACGACCATAGAACCAACCGAATCAAATCCGTTTGTATTAGAGATATCATAAGCCTCCATACGTATAATTCCGGTAAGTCCCAGTATTTTTTCCAGTTCCTTCACCGCTCCGATCGTTCTTCCTTCTTCACGCTTCAGACGTTCTTTGTCATTCTTTAATACCATCTGTGCATTCTTCTGCGCCAGCTCTACCAGCTTTTCTTTTGTCCCTTTCTTCGGTATACGAAGCCGTACTTTATGTTCCCTTCTGGTCGTCAGCCACTCCTCTATAATCTCCTGGTCTTCAATCTCTTCCGGCAACATTAACTCGGCCGGGATATACGGTGTTCCTGCATAAAATTGCTTGATAAAGCTTGACAGGATTTCGCTTTTTGTATCATTTTCCGCAATCTTCAGATAAAAATGATCCCGTCCGATCAACCTTCCTCCCCGGATAAAGAAGACTTGTACAACCGCGTCCTCACCTTCCGAAGCCATTGCAATAATATCCCTGTCGTCCCCTGCTGTATCTGTAATCTTCTGTTTCTGAGCGATCTTCTGAACGCTTGCAAGAAGTTCCCTGTATTCTATTGCTTTCTCGAATTCCAGATTTTCGGATGCATCCAGCATCTTTTCTTCCAGTTCTTTTAATATCGGATCATAATTTCCATTCAGGAATCTTACTACTTCATCAATAGATTTCCTGTACTCTTCTCTGGAAATGTAGCCCTGACACGGCGCATGACACTGATGGATATGATAATTGAGACACGGACGTTCTTTTCCGATATCTTTTGGGAGTGAACGATTGCAGCTTCGAATATGATAAAGCTTTCGTATCAGTTCAATGGTATCTTTTACTGCACCGGCACTGGTATACGGACCAAAATATTTTGCCTTATCTTTCTTCATCCGCCTTGCCATCATTACACGCGGGAAAGGTTCATTTACAGTTACTTTTATAAATGGATACGTTTTGTCATCCATCAGCATCGTATTGTATTTTGGTCTGTGTTCTTTAATCAGATTACATTCCAGAACAAGCGCTTCCAGCTCGGAATCCGTCACAATATATTCGAACCTGGAAATATGTGTCACCATCTGTTCTATCTTGGCTCCCTTATTCCTGCTGCTCTGAAAATACTGTCGGACACGGTTTTTAAGACTGATTGCTTTTCCGACATAAATGATCGCATCTTTTTCATCGTGCATAAGATATACACCTGGTTTTCCTGGCAGCTTCTTCAGTTCTTCCTGTATATTAAAATTTTCCATATATGTCACCTGTACATTTTCTTTTACTATTTTCTTACCCGTTGCTTATGAATGTTACACAGATTCTTTTACAATCAGAAGCGAATAATAGCTGGCATGCTCTGGTATATCTTCCAACCGTTCATATATCTGTTCGTCTGCCATCCCACAATTTTCTATCATCTTTACATCCACATTTTTTTCTTCCAGGATTTCCCTTACCTCCGCTAATCTGGAAGCAGACTTCATCAGGACCTTCGTTCCCGGATATCTCAATGCGTTCCTTATATCATAGCTGGATGGAATCACATGAAGCTCATCTGCTCTGTCTGCCAGACTTTCATTCAGTTTTGATGCAGCTGCGCAAAATGATGGAATCCCGTTTATAATTGATGTTTCATATCCTTTTTCCTTTATAATACGTTGAATATACATATAAGTCGAATAAATCGTTGGATCTCCCAATGTCAGATATGCTACATCTTTTCCCTTTTCCAGTTCCTCTATGATCCTTTTGGCAGCTTTCTCATAATTCTGATTCAGAATCTGTCTGTCCTTTGTCATCGGCGTATCCAGATCCAGATATTCTTTTTCTTCCATATTATCTACCATTCCTGCCGCAATTCTGTAACTGACCGCATGTTCCCTGCCCTTCGCAGGCACTGCTATTACTGGACATTTTTCTATCGTACGAACAGCCTTATACGTCATAAGTTCCGGATCACCTGGACCAACTCCGACTCCGAACAATCTTCCTTTCATGTTATATCTCCTCCAGAATAATCTTATCCTGCCTATTATATACCAGACAAATATAATTGAAAAGAAAAAAGATATGAAGCCGGCTCTTGCCATACTTCATATCTTTTGTTCTTTTTTATAGAATTCTATTCTTCATGAACAGATTCAGTTGCTGTTCCGACAGTTTTTTCTTCTGTCTTTTCTGATTTTTCCTGTACATCTGCGTTATGCGCATCATCTATATCATCTGCCGGCTTCATCACAAATCCTTCACCCTCTACCGGATTCATACCGATTCTTGCTTCTTCCTTCTTCGGTGCATCCGGATCAATTCCTTCTACTTCATGGAAAATCTCCATAAATTCTTTTCCGGTAATTGTCTCTTTTTCAATCAGGAATGCAGCAATTTTATCCAGCGCCTGTCTGTGATTTCTCAGAAGCTGTTTTGCCTCTTCGTAAGCATCTTTCAACATCTTCATAACTTCTTCGTCAATCTCTGATGCTGTCTGCTGTCCACAGTTGCTGACCGGGCGTCCGTCCAGATAACGGTTCTGAATAGATTCCAGACCGATCAATCCGAATTTCTCGCTCATACCATACTGTGTGATCATCGCTCTTGCTACGCTTGTTGCTTTCTCAATATCATTAGAGGCTCCTGTTGTAACCGTATCAAACACTACTTCTTCTGCCGCACGTCCTGCAAGCAGTCCGACTAACATTGCCTGAAGTTCTTTTTTGGTATTCAGGAATTTTTCTTCTTCCGGAGTCTGCATTACATAACCAAGTGCTCCCATTGTACGTGGAACAATTGTAATCTTCTGTACCGGCTCCGCATCTTTCTGCAATGCACTTACAAGTGCATGTCCGACTTCATGGTAAGAAACAATCCTTCGTTCTTCCTGGCTCATGATACGGTCTTTCTTTTCCTTACCTACAAGTACCACTTCTACCGCTTCAAATAAATCAGACTGACATACTGCATTTCTTCCATGCTTTACAGCATTAATTGCCGCTTCATTGATCATATTTGCAAGATCAGAACCTACTGCTCCGGATGTCGCAAGTGCGATTTCCTCCAGATTGACTGTCTCATCCATCTTCACATCTTTAGAATGAACCTTCAGGACTTCTACACGTCCTTTCAGATCTGGTTTTTCAACAATGATACGTCTGTCAAAACGTCCCGGTCTTAATAATGCAGGATCCAAAATCTCCGGTCTGTTAGTTGCAGCCAGAAGTACCAGTCCTTTATTGCTTTCAAATCCATCCATCTCTGCAAGCAGCTGATTCAGTGTCTGCTCACGCTCATCATTGCCGCCCATCTGATTGTCTCGGCTTTTACCGATCGCATCAATCTCGTCGATGAAAATGATACATGGTGCCATCTGCTGTGCCTGCTTGAACAGATCACGCACTCTGGATGCTCCGACACCGACATACATTTCCACAAATGCCGAACCACTCAATGAAAAGAACGGCACCTTTGCTTCTCCTGCTACTGCTTTCGCCAAAAGCGTCTTACCTGTTCCCGGAGGGCCGACCAACAGTGCTCCCTTCGGAAGCTTTGCACCGACACTCGTATATTTTCCCGGATTATGGAGAAAATCTACCACTTCCTGTAAAGATTCTTTCGCTTCATCCTGTCCGGCTACATCTTTAAATGTAACTCCGGTCTGCTTTTCCACATACATCTTGGCATTGCTCTTACCGATTCCCATCATGCCGCCGCCCTTTGACATACGCTTTGTCATCCAGATGATCATTCCGACAAAGAATGCAATTGGCAGGAATGTTAAGATCACGTTCATCGCTACTGCCGATGTAGTATCCGGAATCTCCTGCTTAAACTCCACGCCTGCCTTCTCCAGACGCTTTGTCAGGTCATCGTCATTCACCACTCCTGTGTAATATTCCTGTGCAACCCCGCTGTCCTTGTCCTTTTTTGTAACAATCATGATTTTGTCACTCTGGATCTGTACTTTTCTGACCTCTCCGTCATCTACCATTTTCAGAAATTTATTATAGGTAATCTCTTTTGCAGAGGTCATTCCCTGAAACTGGAACAGTGCGATCACCAGGATCGATGTAATAACTGTGACCAGTAAAATAAACGATATACCCTGTTTATTATTCTTGTTATTCTTATTATTCTGGTTATCCATTTTAATCCTCCTGTATACCTAATTATTATATAGAGCGTCATGTTAGAAATCAATAAAAACATTATGAAAAGATTGTAAACTTCCTATGTGTTGTAGTATACTTGAAATGAAAATGCTTATGCCGCTTCCGGCGCATTTTTCTTTTCATTTTTATACCAAAGTATGACGGCAGATCTGCATACAGCAGTTTTACCGCATCAAAAATCAAATAAATTTTAAACGAGGGCATATACTTATGAAAATTGGATTCGATAACGAAAAATATTTAAAAATGCAGTCCGAACACATCCGTGAACGCATCGGTCAATTTGACAACAAACTTTATCTGGAATTTGGTGGTAAACTTTTTGATGATTATCATGCTTCCAGAGTTCTTCCCGGATTCCAGCCAGACAGCAAGCTTTGCATGTTAAGAGAACTTTCTGATCAGGCCGAGATCGTCATCGTCATCAGTGCCGAAGACATTGAAAAGAACAAGATCCGCGGTGATCTTGGTATCACCTATGATTCCGATGTACTTCGCCTGATGCAGATTTATCAGGGACTGGGGCTTTATGTCGGAAGCGTTGTTATTACCAAATATAACGCTCAGGAAAGTGCTGAATTATTCAAAAACCGCCTGGAAAAACTGGGTATCAAAGTGTACCGCCACTACCTGATCCCTGGCTACCCTACAAATGTACCATTTATTGTAAGTGACGACGGATATGGAAAAAATGATTATATTAAGACAAGCCGTCCGCTGGTCGTTGTAACTGCACCAGGACCTGGAAGCGGTAAAATGGCAGTCTGCCTGTCCCAGTTATATCACGAACACAAACACGGAATCAAAGCCGGATACGCCAAATTCGAAACATTCCCAATCTGGAATATCCCGTTGAAGCATCCGGTTAACCTTGCTTACGAGGCAGCAACAGCTGATCTGAATGATATCAATATGATTGATCCGTTCCATCTCGAAGCGTATGGTGAGACAACCATCAACTATAATCGTGATGTAGAGATTTTCCCTGTATTAAATGCAATGTTCCAGCGCATCTACGGTGAAAGTCCTTATAAATCTCCAACCGATATGGGAGTGAATATGGCCGGAAACTGTATCTGCGACGACGATGCATGTCAGGAAGCTTCCCGTCAGGAGATTATCCGCAGATACTATGCATCCAGAAGAAGACTCTTGCTTGGTGCATGCTCTGAAGAAGAGACTTATAAATTAGAAATGTTAATGAATCAGGCAAATATTACGGTTCATGACAGACCGGTCGTCGATGCAGCATTGACAGAAGCCGAACGGACCAACGGACCTGCGGCAGCACTGGAACTCCCGGATGGATCAATCGTCACTGGAAAGACATCCGATCTTCTCGGTGCATGCTCTGCCCTGCTGTTAAATGCATTAAAAGAACTTGCAGGTATTGAACACGAGATTAAGATCATCTCACCACAGGCGATCGAACCGATCCAAAGTCTGAAGACCAAGTATCTGGGCAGCCGTAATCCACGTCTGCATACCGATGAAGTCCTCATTGCACTTTCCGTAAGTGCCGCAACCAGCAAAGACGCCAGACTTGCAATGGATCAGCTTCCAAAATTAAAAGGCTGTCAGGTTCATGTATCTGTCATGCCGGGGTCTGTAGACATCAAACAGTTCAAGCGTCTGTCTATTCAGGCAACTTTTGAAGCAAAATATGAAAAAAACTCTGTATTTTTTAATAACAAAGGTGTATAATCTTAAAGTATTTTTTTGAACACTTTATAACAGAGAAACTATTTTTGACTTAAGGAGGAAGTTATGGCAGTAAAATACGTATTCGTTACAGGCGGTGTAGTATCCGGATTAGGTAAAGGAATTACCGCTGCGTCCCTCGGACGTCTGTTGAAAGCCCGTGGTTACACAGTCACAATGCAGAAATTTGACCCGTATATCAACATTGACCCTGGTACTATGAACCCTGTACAGCATGGTGAAGTATTTGTAACTGATGATGGTGCTGAGACCGACCTTGACCTTGGACATTATGAAAGATTCATCGATGAAAGTCTGAGCAAGAATTCAAATGTAACAACCGGTAAAATCTACTGGTCTGTTCTTCAGAAAGAACGCCGCGGAGATTTCGGCGGAGGAACGGTTCAGGTTATCCCACATATTACAAACGAGATCAAATCCCGCTTCTACCGCAACCCTGCTGCTGAGAATACGGAAATTGCCATTATTGAAGTCGGTGGAACTGTTGGTGACATCGAAAGCCAGCCTTTCCTGGAAGCCATTCGTCAGTTCCAGCATGAAAAAGGACATGAAAATGTTATCCTGATTCATGTTACACTGATTCCATATCTGAAAGCTTCTCAGGAAATGAAGACCAAACCTACACAGGCAAGTGTAAAAGATCTTCAGGGAATGGGAATCCAGCCGGATATCCTGGTATGTCGTTCCGAATATCCGCTCGGTGTCGGAATCAAGGACAAGATTGCATTATTTTGTAATGTACCTGCTAACCATGTACTGCAGAACCTGGATGTAGAATATCTCTACGAAGCACCTCTTGCAATGGAAAAAGAGAACCTTGCAGGTGTCGTATGTGAATGTCTGCACCTTGATTGTCCGGAACCAGACTTAAAAGACTGGACAGAGATGGTTGACTACCTTAAGAATCCAAACACAGAAGTCACAGTTGCTCTGGTTGGTAAATATATCCAACTTCATGACGCTTACATCAGCGTGGTAGAAGCCTTAAAACATGGTGGAATCTTCAGCCGTGCAACCGTAAATATCAAATGGATCGATTCCGAAACTGTTACTGCCGATAATGTAGATGAATTACTCGGTGATGTAAGTGGTATTCTGGTTCCGGGAGGATTCGGTACACGTGGAATTGACGGAAAACTCGAAGCAATCAAATATGCCCGTACACACAATGTACCTTTCTTAGGTCTGTGTCTCGGAATGCAGCTTTCTATCGTAGAATTTGCAAGAGACGTTCTTGGATATAACGATGCACACAGTGCTGAGCTTGATCCGAACACTACACATCCGGTTATCCATATCATGCCGGAACAGATCGGTATCGAAGACATCGGTGGAACTTTAAGACTGGGAGCTTATCCTTGTGTTCTTGATAAGACATCAAAAGCTTACGAAATGTATGGAACAGAGCAGATCAGCGAACGTCACCGTCATCGTTATGAAGTAAATAACGATTATCGTGATGCACTGACTTCTCACGGCATGAAGCTTTCCGGCCTTTCACCAGACGGAAGAATCGTGGAAATGATCGAGATTCCTGAGCATCCTTGGTTTGTTGCCACTCAGGCTCATCCGGAATTAAAATCAAGACCGAACAGACCGCATCCATTGTTCAGAGGATTTATTGAAGCCGCTTTGAAATATCAGAACGACCATAAATAAAATATGATATAAAAAGGAAATCTGTTGCATGTTTATATATTGCAACAGATTTCCTTTTTTATCTGCATATACTATAGAGAAAATGACAGCTTCTCTGTATTTCTGATCTTATACCTTATATTTCTCTTATAAAGACCAGCTTACAGAACTTCCCTTTTCGTTCTTTTTCACCACAAGTTTATGATCTATCTGCTCCTTCAGTTCATTTACATGAGAAATAATTCCAATCAGTCTGTCCTTATCTGCAAGATCATTCAACACACGGATTGCCTGATCTCTCGATACATCATCCAAAGACCCGAATCCTTCATCAATAAACATTGTATCGAGATGGATTGCACCTGCTGTATTCTGGACAATATCTGAAAGTCCAAGTGCCATGGATAAAGCTGCCATGAAAGACTCTCCTCCCGATAATGTTTTTACATCTCTGACCGTATCTGTTGCCATATGATAAACATCCAGATCCAGTCCGGCCTGTCCCTGGCTACCCAGTTTTTCTACATCTCTGCATTGCAGAATAAACTCTCCTGACGTCATACGAACCAGTCTCTTATTCGCAGCACGTATGATCTGACGGAAATACTGCCTCTGAATATAGGTCTCAAAATCAAGCTTGGCACTTCCGCTCAGATTCCCATTTGCTGTCTTACTCAGATTTCCAACAATCTCATACTGCTTCTGAAGTCCACTGTTCTTTTCAAAATTACGTTTCAGATTGTCTCTTATCTCACGGTTTCTTTCATTGGTATTATGAAGTTTCATATATTCCTTACGGATTTCTTCCAGCTCTCCGGATGCCTCTTTTATCTCCCGTGTAATCTGTTCCGTATCTTTTCTTTCTTTTCCCTCTAACTGTTGCTCAAGCAATGTCCTGTTCGCTTCCAGTTCCTGCAATTCTTTCTGATATGCCCCTATCCATTGTTCTGCTTCTTCCAGTTCTCTCTCAGTCATACATTGACTATGATAGCTTTCTTCGTCCTCAAATCCCTGCTCTTTTATAATCTGTTTATAGGAACGTATCTTTTTCTGTACTTCTTCCTGTGATTGCACGACAGATGCTGATACGGTCTTCTGTTGTCCTTCCAGTTCCTTTTCTTTATTCTGCTTTTCCGTAAGACATCTTGTTACCGTCTCGTAATTATTTCTGACCAACTCAAGTTTCCCTGTTATCTCTCTCAGATGTTCTTCGGCTTCTTCCATCGTCTTGTATGGAAGCTTCTCCTCCATTGCCTGATACTCCGCCTCCAGCTTTGTATACATAAGTTTTGATTCCGTCAGACTCTGGCTGGTCTTTCGTTCTTTTTCTTCCAATTTTTCTATCTGGTCCGCAATCTGTTCCTGATTCTCTTTTAACGTTCTACATCTTTCAAAAATTTCTTCCAGCTGTTTCAATCTTTTTTCCGTTTCCATAAGCGTACGCTTCAGGCTTTGTATCTTCTCTTTCCAGCCAATTCCAGTTATATCTTCCACCTCATCTTTTATATTCTTTCGAAGTGTCAGACAGATTTCCTGTGCTGCCTGATATCCCGCAAGACATTTCCTGAATGCTTCTGTTTTTATATCTCTTATTTTTTCTTTCTTATCCCTTTCAGCTTTTGCAAGTTCCACTTCCGCCTGCGTCGGCGCCTCATCACTCAAGGCTGCAATCTGTGGATGTTCTCTGGAACCACAGACCGGACAAGGCTGCCCATCTTCCAGATTCAAAGCAAGAATCCCCGCCTGTTCATTCAGGAACTTGTGATACTTCATTTCATATTCCGCCCAGGCATTTTCATAATTCTTCTGTTCCCTGTCTGCTTCCTTCTTTGCTCTTTCGCAGTCTTCTTTTAATTCTTCTTTTCTCTCTTCCTGATGGTCAAGATCTTCGTAATGGCGTATCTGTTCTTCTATATGTTCTTTTTGATTCCTGCATTCATTTATGCATGTTTCTATCTTTTCATATTTCTTTAGAAATGTTAATATTTCTTTTTGATTATTTTGCAGGATTTCTTTCTTCTGTAGTATGGTTTCCGATTGATTAAGATAGTTTTTTATTTCTTTTGTAATTTTATCTAATTCTTCTTTTTTTGCATTCATACCTTGATACTGTAAAATTGCATCCTGTATCCGCACCTTTTTTTCTGTAAGCACTGTCTCTTTTTCCGTCTTTTCCCGGCCAGCTTCTTTCTGTTTGTCTGTTAATTCCTGCAGCTGCTTCCGGCATTCCTGTAATTCCTTTTGAAGACTACGTTCCTGTACTTCCAGTTCTGTCAGGCGCTTTTCTTCCTCCAGATACCTTTTTTCTTCTTGCAGTACACGTCCCGCCTTTTTACCTGTTTGTATCCGTCCTGTTAAAAACTCATATTTCGCTTTTTCCGGCATTTTTTCTTCCAGTCGGCTCAATACCCGTTCATACGAATCAAAGAGCTGATTCAGCAGTTCTGCTTCCTTCAGCAGCCGGTTCTTATCTTCCAGTACCGTCTGCGCCCGGGAAGATTCTTTTTTGCATACTTTTTCCCACCGGTTTCCCTGATCAATGATCTCTTTCAAAATCACGGATATACGTTCTCTGTCCGGAATATCCTGCCCGGCAATCACCTTCCACTGCTTTATAAGTTCATTTTCTTCTGTACATTTTTCCAGCTGAACTTCTTCCGGACACACACCTCCATCCTTCTTATATGACGGATATTCCACTCTGGCCATCTCAAGTTTCATTTCCTGAAGATTTTGTTCCAGCTTCACATATAACTGTACAGCCTGTTTTTTCAGTTCTTCCTGTATCCTGTAGTAAAACCGCGTCTGAAATATTCTGGAAAATATCTTTTTCCGTTCCCTGGACTCAGCCAGCAAAAGCTTGAGAAATTCTCCCTGTGCAATCATGGAAATCTGCGTAAACTGGTCTGCATCCAATCCGATAATCTCGGAAATCTTCTGATCTGTCTCTCTTTTCTTTCCTTTGAATATGCTGCCGTCCGGCAATGTCAGTTCTACCTTCGGAGTTTCTTTCACATATCTCGGCGACCCGTCTGCATATCTTCTTTTTCCAAGTCGTAGATATTCCGGGTTTCTTCGTATCTTGTATTCTTTCTTTTGATATAAAAAAGTGTACTCTACATAAGTGCTCGTTTCTTCTCCAGCATACTGGCTTCGCATCATATTTCCATCTCTGGTTCCTCCGCTAGTCCTGTCATACAATGCATAAGTAATCGCATCAAAGACCGTCGTCTTACCCGCACCTGTATCTCCTGTAATCAGAAACAGACCATTCGGGATCTCCGTAAAATCAATCTCTGTTTTACCGGCATATGATCCGAATGCCGACATAATTAGCTTTACCGGTCTCATCTACTCAACTCCCTTCGCCTTATCGAAGATTTCTTTCATGATCGTCTCTTCTTCCCCATTCATCTCTCTTCCCTGCATCTCCTTATAGAATTCCGCAAAAGAAGTAAAAGGATCTTTCATGACCAGTTCTTCATCCATTTCTTTTAATTTTGTTCTTGTCCGCTGATTATCCACCCGGATCTCCAGTATATGGGAAAATATCCGTTCCAGCTGCTCTTTCGGCTTATACGGATCGATTTCATCTGTCAGTGTAATACTGATATAATCATCTTTTTCCGTCTCTTGGGCTTCTTTTATAATCTCATCCAGTGTTCCTTTTTTCTTTCTGACATCTCTTAACGGATGCAGCGGGTAATTTTCAATTTCCGGCTTCTCGCCTTTTGCCTTTAATGTCACCACGGTAAGACTTTTATTCTGTGTACTCTCGCTGACCGAATACTTTAAAAGCGTTCCACAATAGCGGATCTCCGGTTTTCCGATACACTGTGCACCGTGAAGATGACCCAGCGCTACATAATCAAATTCTTTCACCGATCCAATATCTACGTTATCAATCCCACCTACAGAAAACACTTCCGAATCACAGGTTTCCGGGCTTTCCGCTTTTTCGCCCACATAGAATTGATGCGAAACTAATACATTTCTTTTATCTTTATAATCTATCTTTTCCCGTTTAATAATTTCTTTTACAGCATCTGAATACGTTTCCGGTGTTCCATCAACAAAAATATTTTTCACATATGCCGGCTTCATAAATGGAAGCAGATAAAAATTCACCTCTCCATATGCATCACGCAAAGTTACTTTTTCAATATGTTCTTCCGGTCTTTCAGGAACATTGCCGGCAAGGTAAATATGATGTCTCTTTAAAATCTCAGATGCATACTTCAGACGATCCGGCGAATCGTGGTTTCCACTGATAATCAGAATCGGAATCTCTGGTGTAATCTCTGAAAGATCTGTCAGAAACTCATCAAATACATTCACAGCTTCTGCCGATGGAACGGACTTATCATAAATATCTCCGGCGATTACAATTGCATCCGGCCGTAATTCTTTTGCATAAGTAATAACTTCTTTTAATATCACCTGCTGATCTTCTTTTAAATTATAACGATGAAGCTGCTTTCCAATATGCAGATCCGATAAATGAAAAAATTTCATACCTTTCCTCATCCCTTCTATTTTATTTGCATCTTTCTCTATTTTACACTATAATCAACTTATCTAACAAGTCTATACAAGAAAACGATAAACACAGATATGAGGTAATAAATATGTTAAGAGAAATTAATTTGGATGAAATATCCGATGGAAGATTATATAGTAGCAATGACATGGCCAAGACAGACTGTAAAGGATGTGATGGCTGCTCTGCCTGTTGTCATGGCATGGGAAATTCCATCGTCCTTGATCCACTGGATGTATACCGGCTTTCCACCAATCTTTCCAAATCTGTAAACGAACTGCTGACCGGCCCTCTGGAACTTAATGTTGTAGACGGTATCATTCTTCCGAATCTGAAAATGGCCAGAGCCGAAGAAGCCTGTTCCTTTCTGGATACTAATGGACGCTGTACGGTCCATGCATTCCGTCCCGGAATCTGCCGTATGTTTCCTCTTGGACGCTTTTATGAAAATCGGTCTTTCCAGTATTTCTTACAGATACATGAATGTCCAAAAACAGATCGTTCCAAAGTAAAAATCAAGAAATGGCTGGATACACCGAATCTGAAAACTTATGAAAAATATATAGCCGACTGGCATTTCTTTCTGAAAGACCTTCAGGAATATGTTATGAATCTTGCTTTCGATTCTTCTGCGAATTCTGACGGAACCGCCAGAACGATCAGTATGCATGTGCTGACACAGTTTTATCTTACGCCTTATCCGGAAGATGGGGATTTTTATTCTGAATTTTATAAACGATTAGAAAAGTCGCGGCTTTTCACTCAATCAATTGGTATTTAATTTATCATCGTGGCCTCTCAGTCCATGAGAAAGACTTGGTGTTATGTTTGCGGCTAAGATTCCGTGATGTAAGAAAATCTAAGGGAGTCCAAATCTCCGTTAGTTTTTCTAAACATCCCTCCATATACACCACAAACATAACACCAAGTCTTTCTCATATCATGATTAGCCAATGATACTAAATTCAACAGCGGAATTGTAACCTTTGTATGTGTTCAGAAAATTAATAACCGTAGATATAAACTTACCATAATTCAATGTAACCTCTCCCTGAAGATTTAATTTCAGCTGATCGAAGTTCATTCCTTTCCTCATTGGTCTCTCATTTTGTACCTTTTTTATCTTATCATTTTTCTAATTTGACGGTCAATCATCCTGTTCTTATTTTCTTTCATGACATCCCCTCTATTTAGCCAGACACTTCTGAATTTTTTCCAGATTCTCTGCAAAATATATTCCTTCCTGCTTTTCTCTGGATGAAAGATCCATCTCTATCATATGCTCCAGAAGCTGCTTCAGGCTGTCATAATATCCGTTCAGATTATATAGAATACACGGTGCATCCAAATGCTTTAGCGATACCTTGGACATCACCTCCGTGATCTCTTCCAGTGTTCCCGTTCCTCCCGGAAATGCAATGAACGCGTCTCCAAGTTCTATCATCTTTGCCTTTCTTTCTGACATATCTTTCGTCGTGATCAGTTCCGTAATCTCGTCATATACAAATCCTGCATCAATAAAAAACTGTGGCTCTACACCGATTACTTTACCACCGGCCTGCAATACACTTTCTGCAAGTTCTCCCATCAGGCCAGATTTTGAACCGCCATATACAAGAGTATTTCCATTTGTTCCAATCCACGCTCCCAACTCACGCACTGCTTCTTTAAAAAATGGGTCATTTCCTTCATTTGCTCCGAGATATACTGTAATATTCATTTTATACTTCTCCTTGTAAATCTTCTATTATCTTTCAAATAACGGATAGTTCTTCCAATGCCTTACACATATTCAACGAGTGCTAATTCAGTATCAATTCTTTTTCTCCATACAATGAATGCATTCATCTTTTTATAATCCCGTTCATAAATCATCTGGATTATCTCAAATACTGTCCTTATATCTGTATTACGGAATCTGATTGTTTTGCTCGGACCCCTGCTTTTTTTCCTTTTTTCCTGGTATAAAAGCATAGATTTCCGAAATGTAATCAGACTATAGACGGTGACACACACCTTTGACAATTTTGAAATATGCTTTGTTGTATTTTAACACAGCAGTATATATAATTGCAATAAATTATAACTTATATTGACTATAAAAAAGAAGAGGATCACCCGCTCTCTTTCAGGCAACCCTCTTTCCCCATTCATTATAATTCTATATGAATTTCTTATTTCATTACAATATTAATGATCTTCTTCGGAACATAGATCTCTTTGATCACATTTCCTGTCAGCTTGTCGGCAATTGCTTCTTTACCTGCTGCAAGTGCTTCTTCTTTGGAAGCGTCTGCAGAGATCTCGATAACTGCTTTTGTCTTTCCGTTGATCTGTACCGGAACTTTGATCTCATCATCTTTCATAGCGTTCTCGTCGTATTTTGGCCATCCGGCTTTGAATACGCTCTCTGTGTGTCCCAGTTCTTCCCACAGTTCTTCTGCAACGTGTGGTGCGAATGGTGACAGAAGTACTGCCATTGTAGATAATGTCTCTTTGTCGATTCCGCCCTCTTTCTTAGCGATCTCAAGCAGTTTGTTGTTGTGCTCCATGAATGCTGAGATTACTGTATTCAGGCTGAAGCTTTCCAGACGTGTTGTTACATCGTATACCAGTTTGTGACGCTCTTTGATCATCTCTTTTGTTGCTGTGATGTCTGCGTCCTTGCTGTCCATAACAAGGTTCCATACACGTTTCAGGAAACGGTTTACTCCGTCGATTCCTCTGTCATCCCACTCAGCATCTAACTCCGGTGGTCCAACGAAGAGTTCATACATTCTCAGGGAGTCACATCCATAGTCTCTTACCAGATCATCCGGTGATACAACGTTTCCTTTTGACTTACTCATCTTAATACCGTTCTTACCAGTGATCATTCCCTGGTTGAACAGTTTATGGAATGGCTCGTCAAAGTCTACGACTCCGATATCATATAAGAACTTGGTGTAGAAACGTGAATACAGAAGGTGAAGTACTGCATGTTCTACTCCTCCGATATACATATCTACCGGAAGCATCTCATCTGCTTTTTCTCTTGATACGAGTTCTTTATCATTGTGGTTATCTACGTAACGCAGGAAGTACCATGAAGATCCAGCCCACTGTGGCATTGTGTTTGTCTCTCTCTTTGCATCAGCTCCGCACTGAGGGCACTTGCAGTTTACCCACTCATCAATTGCAGCCAGTGGAGATTCTCCTGTTCCTGTAGGCTCGTAAGATTCTACTTCAGGCAGGCGGAGTGGAAGTTCTTCTTCCGGTACCGGTACATTTCCACATTTTGGACAATGTACGATCGGGATTGGCTCTCCCCAGTATCTCTGACGAGAGAATACCCAGTCACGCAGTTTGAAGTTCACTGTCGCACGTCCGATTCCACGCTCTTCGATGATATGTGGTGCTTCTTTCTTCAGTACAGAAGATTCCTGTCCGTTCCATTCTCCGGAATTGATCATGGTTCCGACAGCATCTGTATAAGCCTCTGTCATGTTCTCAATCTCTTTACCGTCTTTTGCAATTACCTGGATGATCGGGATATTGAACTTTGTAGCGAATTCAAAGTCACGATCATCGTGAGCCGGTACACACATGATTGCTCCTGTACCATAGTCAGCCAGTACATAATCAGACAGCCAGATCGGAACTTTTGCTCCGTTGATCGGATTGATCGCATAGCTTCCTGTGAAGACACCTGTCTTTTCTTTATCCTGCATACGGTCTACGTTAGACTTCATAGAAGCATCGTAAATGTACTGCTCTACTGCTTCTCTTGTCTCATCGTTTGCAAGACTCTTAGCCAGTTCATGCTCTGGTGCCAGAACCATGAATGTTGCTCCGTATAAGGTATCTGGTCTTGTTGTGTAAACTGTGATCTTCTCGTCTCTTCCTTCTACAGGGAAATCAACCTCTGCTCCGTAAGATTTACCGATCCAGTCAGCCTGCATCTTTTTAACCTTTTCAGGCCAGTCCAGTTTATCCAGGTCATTTAACAGTCTGTCTGCATATTTTGTGATCTTTAACATCCACTGACGTAAGTTCTTCTTTGTAACCTCTGCTCCGCAACGTTCGCATTTTCCACCGACTACTTCTTCGTTTGCAAGACCTGTCTTACATGAAGGGCACCAGTTGATCGGGAATTCTTTCTCATAAGCAAGACCTTCTTTAAACATCTTAACAAAGATCCACTGTGTCCATTTGTAGAAATTCGGATCTGTTGTATTTACTTCTCTGTCCCAGTCATAAAGAGCCGCGATCTCATTGATCTGACGTTTGATATTCTTAATGTTGGCAGCTGTGGAGATCTCCGGATGAACGCCCATCTTAATTGCGTAATTCTCAGCCGGAAGTCCGAATGCATCCCATCCCATTGGATGAATGATGTAATAGCCCTGCTGTAATTTATAACGGCTCCATACATCAGAGATTACATATCCTCTCCAGTGACCTACGTGAAGTCCGTTTCCTGACGGATATGGGAACATATCCAGACAGTAATATTTTTCTTTCTTATTTCCATTCTCATCATACTGGACGTTTACCGGGTTTTCTTCCCATTTTTCACGCCACTTTTTTTCAATTGCCTTATGGTTATAAGGGATTTTTGACATTTTTTCGTCCTCCTGTTTTTTATATGGTAACTACTCATACCTGACAGCTTTGCTTGCATACTTTGGTATAAAAAAAGCCTGTTCATCTCGCTTTATAAGAGACGAAAAAGGCTCATATTCCGTGGTACCACTCTTTTTCACCCGACATCATCTGTCAGATGCACTCATTGATCTTCTGTAACGGGAAGTTCCCGCTTCTGCCTATGTTATCATGATTCCGAATAAATACCTTGTATCCCGTATCTTCTCTATCCACATGATCTGTTCAGCAAAAGAACTCTGAGGCGAGTTGGGAGTCTTCGTCTGCTGCCTTGCACCAACCGGCAGTTCTCTTGATAACGCTGGACTCTTAATACTCCTCTTCTGCGCTTTTTTCAATATTCTTCATTATTATATGAAGAATGTTAAAATAAGTCAAGGCCTGTCTCTAAGAAAGTGTATAAATCCACTGTGCCTTCTGCTTTCAGCAACATTTTATCCAAAAAAATTGTCAGAAAATTCATTTTTTTGGTTGTTATTGCCAGTTCCATAGTGTATAATAAGGATAAGTAATTACTACTGATGCAGATCAGTAAATATGATACATAAAGGAGAGTGTTTACCATGGTTTATTTATTAGCAGGTCCTAAAGGAACAGGAAAAACACAGCAGATGATCGAGCAGGCTAACGAGGCTGCAAAAAAATGTAATGGAAACGTCGTATTCATCAAAAAAACTCACCGCGACACAGCAAGTGTAACTTTTGATATCCGTACTATCTGTATGGATGATTTTCCGGCAATCACCAATATTGACGAATATATTGGATTTTTATATGGTATGTACAGTTCTAATCATGATATCGAATGTGTATTTATTGACGGGATCTTAAAACATGCCGATATCTCACTGGATAATATTCCAGCATTTATTGACCGCCTGAAACAGGTTTCCAAAGAATGTGAAGTTGAATTCTATGTCAGCATCAGTGCAAGCAAAGAAGATCTTGCTGACGTAAATATGGAAGGATGCAAATATCTGAACTAATCCTTTCTGAATAGAAAGATCTGACAGTCCATTTCTACAATGGACTGTCGTTTTTGTTGTCTGAAATACTGATAGTATTTTAAAATACAGGAGAAAAAGTATGAGCGGAATCAAAGATGCAAAAAAGAAGAGAGCCCGAAGGAGACGTAAGCGACAGATACAACGTATCTTATTAATCATTGCCATGGTATTGATCCTGATTGGATTTATATTCCTGGTCCGAGCTGCCATCCGCACTGTTGTAAATAAATTCACCGTCCCTGCAGTTACAACTTCGGCAAATAAAACAGCCGGTACCAAAAGCACTGCCGGAAAACATAAAACCAAAAAGAAATCTGCTTCAAAAAAGAAGACTTCGACCAAAAACACTTCCCCAAAGGCAGATTCTTCAAAAAGAGCTGTTCAATTAGAAACCGTAACCATCAGTAAAAAAAATAAAAAAAATCCAGACAAGGTTTCTCTTACTATCAGTTCCACCGGAGACTGTACATTGGGAACCGATGAAAATTTCAGTTATTCTACCAGCCTGAATGCTTATTACGAATCATACGGTGCCGACTATTTCTTCCAGAACGTCAGATCCATTTTCCAAAAAGATGATCTGTCTATCGTCAATATGGAAGGAACCCTGACAGATGAAACTGCCCGGGAGGCCAAAACCTTTGCCTTCAAAGCACCTGCCAAATATGCTGCAATCCTTTCCGGAAGCTCCATCGAAGCGGCCAATCTCGCTAATAACCACAGTCATGACTATGGGAAGAAGAGCTACACCGATACAATCTCCGCACTGGACGATGCCGGAATTGCTTCCTTTGGTTATAACCGGGTGAAGATCTTCAAAGTAAAAGGAATCAAAGTCGGTGTTACCGGAATCTATGAGCTTGCGGATCACCAAAAACGTGCATCGCAGGTAAAAAAGAATATCAAAGCATTGAAAAAAGCCGGTGCTCATATTATCATCGTAAATTTCCATTGGGGAATTGAAAAGCAATATACACCGGACGAGAACCAGAAGGCTCTTGCACATCTCGCCATTGATGAAGGTGCAGACCTTGTAATCGGACACCACCCACATGTGCTCGAGGGCATTGAAAAATACAACGGAAAATACATCTGCTACAGCCTTGGCAATTTCTGCTTTGGCGGCAATTCTACACCTGGCGATACGGATAGCATGATCGTACAGCAGACATTCACATTCCATAAAGGGAACTTAAAGAAAAGCAGCAAATTAAATATCATTCCCTGCTCCATCACTTCTTCCAGCGGTTACAACGATTACTGCCCGGTTCCACTTACCGGAGATGAGAAGCAACGGGTACTGGATAAAATTTCACAATACAGTGAAGAACTATAACTCTGCAAAAAAACTCTGCAATATGTTTCATACATATTGCAGAGCTTTTATCTGTCTTACTCTATTATAATGCAATCAGCATTTCATAACTCAGCACCATCACAGGCATCGTTATAATACAGAATATCACCGACATTACATTAATCACACTCGCATATCTGGAATCCTTTCCATAAATCTGTGCAAGCTGTGTGATCATTGCTGCCGCCGGAGCTGACGTTGCAATCAGAACAATCATCAAAATATATTCCGCATCCGGATGAATTCCACTCCGTTCCAATCCGGCAAAGGCAACAACCGCAATCAGCGGGAATACGATCAGCCTGAGCAGGCAGATCAGGTACGGACGCTTTTGATGGAATACCCATTTCAGATCCACATCTCCGATCACCATACCAATTACCATCATACTCGCCGGACTGATCATATCTCCAAAACCACTGACACAACTGTCAACAACCGTTGGAAGCCGGATCTCCAGCGCAAAAAGCGCAATTCCTATGATCATCGCGATCACATTCGGATTACACAGGATCTTCCTGATATTCAGCTCCTTTTCCTGTCCGATCAGTTTCACACCATGCGTCCACATCAGTACCGTCTGTACCAGGATAAATGCAGTCGTATAAAAAACCCATTCTTCTCCCAGAACAGCTCCCACCAGTGGAATCACAAGATACCCTGCATTTGTATAAATGATGGATGCTTTTTCAATACTGTTAAAGTGGAATATGAATGATAAAATTTCCGATCCGATGATCAGAACCATATGCACTACCACTGACAGTCCGATTGCGATCATCAGCCCCTTAATCTTATCATCTGTCAATTCAATCTGAAACGAATGAACAACGACACACGGATTACAGATATACACAACCATATTTGAAATGATCCGGCTGTCCTCTGTTTTAAAAAGACCAGCCCTGACCACTCCGAATCCCACTGCCATCGTAAGAAACATAGCCAAAATCTGCTCCGCAAGAAGTATACTAATTTCCATTATCCTCTCTCATTTCCTGCATCATTTCTATATGATGAATCTTGTTACTCCTGTGTACTTGTTTCCTTCTCTATCTTATCAGAAGAAGTTTTATCTTTTGCTTTTTCACCGATGTCAAGTTTGGTAACCGTATTGACATCTTTATCTTCTTTGTAAGTGACTGTCACCTGTTCTCCAAGTTCACACTTTATTACATCAATAATATCTGCTACTGACACATCATAAATCGCATCAGAATCTTCCAACATCAGATAATAATGTGAATTTCCATCCAGAACCGCCTGCGCAATCTTTGTAATTTTTCCGGATATTTCTTCTTCCTTACGCGTGTCCTTTTCTTTTTCCTTCACACCATTTTTCAGAAGAAGTTCGTTATAATTCTCCTGACACTGGCTGACACTGTCCCCGATTGCAACGATCTGATATTTCTGAACATTTACCATGGCATATTTTTTAACCAGACCGGCATCGTCTTTTAATGCAACAAAATATGTCGGCTCACCCGCAATGTTCAAAAGTAATGGAAATGTTGCCTGGTATTTCAGGTTCTGCACCTGTCCTTCTGCGGATGACATTGCAGAAGATTCTGTTGCACCTTCTACTTTATAATATTTCGTCTCCATTGTACGCTGATTTGCCAGAACAAATCCAACATTTGACTGATCTCCGTTTACAGAAGTAACTCCGGTATACATCCACACATCATCATTTAATGCCAGATAGTTATAACCGTCCGTTGTCTCCAGACAGTCTTTCTGACTCAGCACACTGTTAAAGAATCCGTGTTTTAATTTTCCATAATAATCAAATAAATTTACTAATAAGTCTGCGGAATATACACGGTCTACCCACTGTGGAACATTTCCGACATCATATGTCTTTGTTTTTCCCGTCACAGCATTACAGATTACTACTTTTCCTACTGTTTCACCACCAAATAATCCAATGTTGAATTTCTTTACCGGTGCGATCCAATATGGATCTCCATTTTCATCAATCTCAAAGCTCAGCTCTCCATAAATATATGTCGGATGTGCGAAACGTAAATGACGATAAATATTACGGTTGAAATGATCACTCGTTGTATATTTCATACCCTGTTTCAATTTGACAAGCTCCGTAGACTGATTCGCCATATTAATCCGGATATAAGACGGAATTCCTTCACTCTGGTTGGTAAACCATTTGATCAGGCTCGCGTATTTCAGCGGAGTCACACGGACCGGATTGCCCTTATAGTTGATCTGGCTGTAGATATCATCCGCCTCAAACTGTGATACCATGTCCACCATGCTTCCCATCTTACGGTCACCGAGAAGTGCTGCCGTATCCTTATCCAGAAGCGGGATCTTGTCAAATGACAGTTCATCTACATCCTTTGTAAATTCACCCTCTTTAACTGTCATAAGCTTCTGATACTTTTTGGCATTAATAACCGGAGAAGAAAACAGTGTTCCCAACAGATATACAACTCCTAGAAACACTATCACTCCAAGAAATCCTTTTACTACTTTACTTTCTCTGACTTCATATCTGTTCAATTTCTTTCTTCCCAGATACAGAACAGCCAGGATCACCAGAAAGATCATGATAAAAAACCATGTCTCCGATGAATGAATGTTGATCGCCGGTATTGCCGCATAGTAATAGATACCTGCAAGGATTACAACAAATACCGTGATTATTGCTTTCGTTTTACCTTTCATAATTCTCTCCTCTCATACAGTGATACTTTGGTATAGAAAATCAGGCGGCTTCCTAAGTGCCACCTGTTATTCTAAAATTTTCTGCGCCATGCCGGTGCCGTAAACAGCACTAGGAACGGGAATATCTCCAAACGTCCTGCCAGCATGTCAAAACATAATACTAATTTTGATAATATAGAAAAATCAGCAAAATTACCCATCGGTCCAACCTTTGCCATACCCGGTCCGACATTGCCAAGTGTTGTAAGGACCGCACTGAATGTCGTCTCAAAATCAAAATTATCCAGTGATACCAACATGACCGATACGATCAAAATTCCGACATATGCTATAAAATAAATGTAAATCGTACGCAGAATATCGGAACCGACTTTCTTACCGCCGATCCGGATGATTCCGACTGATTTCGGGTGTGCAAGCTGTACGATCTCTCTTTTTATACATTTGATTCCCACCAGAAGACGGGATACCTTAATACCACCTCCGGTTGAAGAAGCACACGCTCCCACGACCGTCAGCATCATAAGTATTGATTTTGAGAACATCGGCCATTTTGCAAAATCCGTTGTCGCATATCCGGTTGTTGTGATAACCGTCACGACCTGGAATATTGCATAGCGGAACGCCTTGATCATACTCGGGAACATCGAATGGATATTCAGTGTGATCAACGCTGTTGCTCCGACGATCAGCATAATATACGTACGCAGTTCCTCATTCTTTCTGACTGACTTAAAATCACCTAACAACATAAAATAAAATAACGAAAAATTCACTCCGAATAATGCACAGAATGTTGTGATCACTCCATCAATATAAGCACTGTGGAAATGTGCAACACTGTCTGCATAATTCGAGAATCCACCTGTTCCTGCGGATCCAAAAGAAAAGATCATACTGTCAAACAGATTCACTCCACCCAGCATCAGAAAAATGATCTCTACAACCGTCATGATCAGATACATACCATATAAGATACGCGCTGTAGACATTGCTTTCGGAACGAGTTTGTCCTTCTCCGGCCCCGGAACCTCTGCACGCATCAGGTACATTGAGTTCTTTTTATCTAATGATGTAAGCACCAGTACAAACACCAGCACTCCCATTCCTCCGATCCAGTGAGTCAGACTCCGCCAGAACAACAGACACTGCGGAAGCGCTTCTACATCTCTTAAAATACTGGAACCTGTCGTTGTGAATCCGGAAACCGTCTCAAAAAACGCATCCATGTAGTTTGGTATAAAGCCTGATATCGTAAAAGGCATTGCGCCAAACAAAGACCATAAAATCCATGCAAGTGCAACGATTACCATACCTTCTTTTCCGTAAATATGACTTTGCTCCGGCTTTTTTACACCTGCCAGAAAAAACAGTAACAATAATATCCCCGCAGGTATCAGAAATGCAATACCACTCATTTCCTGATATAATGCCGCTACGATTACCGGGATCATAAGAAGCACTGACTCAACTCCCAGCATTCTGCAAAGGATATATCTTATCATTTTTGTATTCATAACCTTTGTCTATCTCCTTATTCCAGTATGTCGCTGAATTTATCAATATGATCCATTGTTACGACCACTACACTGTCACCGACTTCCAGATGATCCTCACCATTTGGAATAATAATACGCCTTTTTCTTCCTATGCAGGCGATCAGATTATTCTTCTTTGTCCGCAGTTCACGAAGCGGTACATTCGTGAAACTGCATTCGCATTTGATAATGAATTCCAATGCTTCCACTTTTCCACCCAGGAGCTGATACAGAGATTCTACGTTCACATTGCTCGCAGATTCATTTCTCGCTCTGACATAACTCATAATTGCATCTGCCGTTGCACTTTTTGCCGACACGATCGAATCAATTCCAAGCCCTTCTACCATCTGCGCTCTGGAATCCTCATTGACCTTTGCGACAATCTTATTGACTCCCTGCAGTTTTGCAAAGAGTGCCATAATAATATTCTCTTCGTCCATACCGGTAAGTGCAATCAATGCGTCCGCTTCATGGATTCCTTCTTCCATAAGAAGATCATGATTGGCTGCATCTCCGTGAATAACCGTTGCCTTCGGCAAAAGTTCACATAATTCCTCGCATCTTTTCATATTCTGCTCAATGATCTTCACCTGCATGCCTACCTGCAAAAGCTGCATTGCAAGATAAAAACATACATGTCCTCCACCACAGATCAGTACCTTTTTCACTTTTGCATTTCTGTGTCCCAGTGCACGGAAAAATGACTTCAGATCCTGATGCGCTGCAACGATATGCATTTTATCGCCTTTTTCCAGAATAAACTCTCCATCCGGGATATAGATTTTCTGACCTCTTTTTACTGCACATACCAAAATTTTAATCTGGAATTTCCGATATACTTCTGCAAGAGAAAGTCCTGCAAGTGCACTGTCTTCTCTTACAATGAATTCTACCAGTTCCACACGTCCCTTCATGAACGTCTCTACTTTACTCGTCTCCGGGAAAAGCAATACCCTGGCAATCTCATTTGCCGCTGTTCTTTCCGGATTGACTGCCATACTCAGATGCAGATCTTCTTTCAACAGATCGATCTGTCGATAATAGATCGGATTTCGTACACGTGCAATCGTATGTCTGGCGCCTAATCTCTTGGCCAGCAGACAACTTAACATATTCAATTCATCTGTCGATGCACATGCGATCACCAGATCTGCATGCGGAACATCTGCCTGTCTCTGAACGTCTACATCTGCTCCATTTCCGGTAATGCAGAAAATATCAAGCTTATTCACGGCCTCCTTTAATTTTCCCTCATTTTGATCAATCAAAACCACATCATAATTTTCTTCGGACAGCTGGGTTGTCAATTTATGACCAACCTTTCCGTCCCCAATAATCACAATTTTCATTCCCTGACCTCACAATTATCCACTTTGTATCTTTATTATTATCCGGATACCTGTATTTTTAACACAAGAGATTATAGCATCTTTGTATTAAGAAAAAAAGCCCTTACGGGCTTTTCTTCTATTTATACATTTTCTTAGCAGTTTATTCTTCTTTTGCACGTTTACTGATCTCTGCTTCCTGCACATCTGACGGTGCCTGCTCGTAGCGGCTGAATTCGTAAGAATATACTCCTCTTCCACCTGTCATAGAGCGAAGCACTGTACAATAACCAAAGAGTCCTGTCATCGGAATATCTGCCACGATCTCCTGTTTTCCACCAGAAACAGGATTCATTCCAAGTACACGTCCTCTGCGTTTGTTCAGATCTCCCATAACATCACCTGTGTAATCATCCGGAACTGTTACTGTAAGAGATGCGATTGGTTCCAGAAGTACCGGGGAAGCTTCCATGAATCCTTTCTTGAATGCCTGGATCGTAGCCGTCTTGAATGCCATTTCGGAAGAATCTACCGGATGATAAGATCCATCATATAATACAGCTTTTACTCCAACTACCGGATATCCTGCAAGAGGTCCTTTTACAACTGCTTCCTGCAGACCTTTTTCTACTGCCGGGAAGTAATTCTTCGGAACTGCTCCACCTACCACTTCTTCTTCAAATACATAAGGTGTCTCAAGATCACCAGATGCTTCAAATCTCATCTTTACATGTCCGTACTGTCCATGTCCTCCTGATTGTTTCTTGTATTTGGAATCGACATCGGATTTCTTCTTGATCGTCTCACGGAAAGCCACCTTTGGTGTCTCCAGTTTGATCTCACATTTATAACGTGTTGCAAGTTTACTTGCTGTAATCTCCAGATGCTGGTCTCCCATACCATAAAGCAGTGTCTGACGGTTCTCACTGTCATTGACTGTTTTCAATGTCACATCTTCTGCCATCATCTTCTGCAGTGCCTGAGATACTTTATCCTCATCACCTTTATTGTTGCAGATATATTTCATATATGTATATGGTTTGGAATATTCTGTCTTTCCATACATAACAGGCGTATTCTTCGTAGACAGTGTATCACCGGTCTTTGTATTCGCAAGCTTGGCAATTGCTCCGATATCTCCTGCAAATAATTCGCTAACTTCTGTCGGCTTGTTACCTACCATTGTATATATCTTTCCAAGTTTTGCCTCTGCGTCAGAATCTCCGTTATATAATGTATCATCCCCTTTTAATACACCGGAGCATACTTTGATAAATGAATACTTTCCGATAAATGGGTCTACCATCGTCTTAAATACATATGCTGATTTCGCTTTTGCGAAATCATAATTACCTTCAAAAATCTCATTGGTCTTGCGGTTGATTCCTGCACAGCTTCTATTATCAGGACTTGGGAAAAATCTTACGATATCGGAAAGTAAGTTTGCAACTCCCTGTGCCTGAATATTAGATCCCATAGCAACCGGTACGATATCTCCGTCCATAACTTCGGTACGCATTGCAGAACGGATCTCTTCTACTGAGAACTCATCTCCATCAAAGTATCTTTCCATAAATGCTTCACTTGTCTCTGCAACTGCTTCCAGTAACTTATCACGATAAATCTCCAGATTTGGTTTACAATATTCCGGAATCTCACATTCTTCTCTCTGTCCGACACCTGTGTAACGTCTTGCCGCATTCTTGATAACGTTCACATATCCTACCAGTTTCTCATTCTCACGGATCGGCTGGAAATGAGGTGCAATCACCTTTCCATAACGATCTGTAAGGTCCTGTACCACCTGACGGAAACTTGCGTCGTCTACATCCATCTCCGTTACATATACCATTCTTGGAAGTTTGTACTTGTCACAAAGTTCCCATGCTTTCTCTGTACCGACTTCAACTCCTGCTTTACCGGATACAACAATAACAGCTGCATCAGCGGCACTTACAGCTTCTTCGACTTCTCCGACAAAGTCGAAATATCCCGGTGTATCCAGAATATTGATCTTGGCTTTCTCCCATTCAATCGGAATTAAGCTTGTACTGATTGAAAATTCACGTTTCTGCTCTTCTTTATCAAAATCACTGATCGTGTTACCATCCGTAATCTTTCCCATACGGTTTGTCGCCCCTGACACATATGCCATGGCCTCTGCAAGACTGGTCTTTCCGCTTCCACCGTGTCCTAAGAGAACCACGTTCCTGATTTCGTCCGTTCTGTAAACTTTCATATAGCTGCCTCCTTATTTTGGTAAAATCTCATGTAGATATTGTACTAAACTTTCTGTTTTTTTACAACACTTTTATACACTTTAACCATATTATTTTTGTATTTATTTTCAAATAAATGTGAATTTTCACTTATTTCAGAATTTTCTTTGCAATTTTATACTGCAGATTGTCTATTTTCTCGTTTTACCCCATTCGCTTTTTCGCTTTAAAGCATTATAGTATTGACAAATCCTCTTACAACACGTTACAATATGAACTGAGTTTCTAGATCAAAGCACAAGGAGGAAACATCATGAAACACAAAATTGGTTTTATCGGGCTCGGACTGATCGGTGGTTCTATTGCAAAGGCCATCCGCCAGTATTATCCCGATTATGAGATTGTGGCTTTCGACAAAAACAAAGAATCCCTTGCACTTGCAACCCAGGAATCTATGATCGATGTTGCCGCAACTACCATTGACAATAATTTTCAAAATTGTAACTATATATTCTTATGCGCACCGGTCGCATATAATACCGCCTATCTGAAACAGCTGACGGAATATCTGAATGATGACTGCATCCTCACAGATGTCGGAAGTGTAAAGACGAACATCCACGAAGAAGTGCAGAATCTCGGTATTGGGAAGTATTTCATCGGGGGACATCCGATGGCCGGATCCGAGAAAAGCGGTTACAGTAATTCCAAAGCTATGCTGATTGAAAATGCATACTATATTCTTACTCCGACTCCTCAGGTAGCTGAAGAAAAAGTACAAACTTATGAAAAATTCGTGGAAAGCCTGAAGGCCCTTCCGGTTATTCTGGACTACCAGCTTCATGACCAGATTACAGGAACCATCAGCCATCTCCCACATATCATTGCTTCTTCACTCGTTAATTTTGTCAAAACACACGACACACATGATGAGATGATGAAAAATCTTGCTGCTGGAGGATTTAAAGATATCACACGTATTGCCTCTTCTTCTCCGATCATGTGGCAGAATATCTGCCTGAAGAACAAGGACAATATTGTAGATATATTAGATCAGTATATAGACTCTCTGGAAGATTTCAAAGAAGCTATCGAACGTGAAGATGATCTGGATCTTTATAACCGGTTTGAATCCTCCAGAAATTATCGTAATTCCATGCCATCTTCTTCGGCCGGACCGATCAAGAAAGCATTTGCCGTATACTGTGACATCATTGATGAAGCCGGTGGGATTGCTGCTATCGCAACCATTCTTGCTTCCAATAATATCAGTATCAAAAACATTGGAATCGTACACAACAGAGAATTTGAAGAAGGGGTTCTGCGTATTGAATTCTACGACGAAGATTCCAGCAAACGCGCCGTAGGATTACTGCAGAAATTCAGGTATATCGTTTATGAGCGTTAGAACAATTGCACCCACAAGGGGATTAAAAGGAGAAGTAACCATACCGGGAGACAAATCCATCTCCCATCGTTCCATTATGTTAGGTTCCATTGCGCTTGGAACCACAGAGATCACTCATTTTCTGGAAGGAGCCGACTGTCTTTCCACGATTGACTGTTTCCGTAAAATGGGTGTTGAGATTGAAAGGAAACCCTCCAGTATCCTGGTACACGGGAAAGGTCTGCGCGGCCTGACCGCCCCGGCTTCTACTTTAAATGTAGGAAACAGCGGAACTACAACCCGCCTGATCTCCGGAATTTTGTCCGGGCAAAATTTTGCGACTACATTATCCGGCGATGATTCTTTGAACTCCAGACCAATGAAGCGCATTATGACACCACTTAACACCATGGGAGCACATATCAGAAGTCTCAACGACAACGGATGCGCCCCGCTTCACATAAGACCTGGTGCTCTGCATGGTATTCATTACCAGTCACCGGTTGCCTCTGCCCAGGTAAAATCGGCAGTTCTGTTAGCCGGACTTTATGCAGACAGTCCTACTTCTGTTACAGAACCTGCTCTTTCCCGTAATCATACGGAACTTATGCTTCAGAGATTCGGCGCATACGTTGCCACAGATCTTCATACAGACGGAACTGCCACTGCACATGTAGAACCATGCAAAGAACTTTACGGACAACAGATCTGTGTTCCTGGCGATATCTCTTCTGCTGCTTACTTTATTGCGGCCGCACTGTTAGTTCCTGGTTCCGAGCTTCTTGTTAAAAATGTAGGAACCAACTTCACACGTGCCGGTTTCTTAAAAGTCTGCAAAGCCATGGGAGCCGATATCGAAACCGTCAGCCAGACAATCGAGGGCGGCGAAAGCCGTGCTGATCTTCTTGTCCGCTACAGCCACTTAAAAGGAACTGTAATCGAGGGTGATATCATCCCGACTCTGATCGACGAGATTCCGATGATCGCAATTATGGCAGCCTTTGCAGATGGTCAGACAGTCATCAGAGATGCAGCTGAGTTAAAGGTAAAAGAAACGAACCGAATCGATACTGTCACTGCAGGATTAAAAGCGATGGGAGCTGTTATTACACCAACCGATGACGGCATGATCATTGAAGGTACCGGACATTTAAATGGTGCTTCTATCCAAAGCTACCTTGATCACCGGATCGCAATGGCATTCTCGGTTGCGGGACTTGCATCTGACGGTGAAACGCAGATAGTGGATAGTCAGTGCGTGGATGTGTCTTATCCGGAGTTTTATGCGACGTTGAATTCGGTTTCTATTTAATTCATCATCGTGACCTCTCAGTCCATGAGAAAGACTTGGTGTTATGTTTGTTGCTGAATGTCACGATGTAGATGTTCTTAGGCAGTCCGCCTTCCCTAAGAACAAAAGGGCCTCCGCTCAAAACTCGGCATTCGCCTCAAACACTTCGCTCCGTCCCTTTAACGGGAAGGCAAACTACCTAAGAACATCTACACATCGCGCCAAAATACGCATCAAACATAACACCAAGTCTTTCTCATGTCGTGATAGGCCAATGATAATGAATTCAATAGAGGGCTGTAACCTTTGTGTGTAACTGGAAAGTTATAGTGAATGCCTTAATTTTCCAACTTTTCCGATAGATACACTTCCGGTATCACAACGGTTACAATTCCCGGTATTTAATTATTCAGGACCGGGGTAAGCCGCCATGATGATTAAATAGAAACCAACATCCTTCTCTCCTCCGCAATCCGAAGCAGTTCCCCCATCTTTTGGTTCATACTTCCAACTTTCACTCCCGCATTGATTACTTTTCCGCATTTTTCCATGATCTTTAATGCCTTCTGGTAAGTCTCGTCGGATATCGGTTCATATGGCTCTTCGCTGATGATCCCGGATGCCAGAAGCCGTGCCAGCTGATAGTCGCTCTCGCCCGGATAGAGGATTCCGGCGGCAAATGGGATCCCGGCTTTCTGAAGTTTTCTGTAGACCGGGATTCCTGTTTTACCGGAAGATAATACCAGAACTTCCGGTTCTCCTTCCGGCTTTGGAAGTTCCACACTTCCGAATATCGGATCGTAATAACCATTGTCGATTTCATAAAGATCACGAATTGTTGCTTCCGTGAATATTTCTTCCGGATCACCAAATTCGGCAATCCGGTCGCCTTTGACGCAGATAACCTGATCCGATATTTTTTGCGCCAGATCAATCTCATGCAGAGACATAATTACAGTAATTCCGTTCTCTTTTGCCATCTTTCTTAAGATTGTCAGCAGTTCCAGTTTATGACGGATATCCAGATAAGAGGTTGGCTCATCCAGGATCATCACTTCCGGTTCCTGACAGATAGCCCGGGCAAGCAGCACCCGCTGCCTCTGTCCATCACTGATTTCCTGAAAATTACGGATTCCAAGTTCCTGTGCATGTACCGCCTCTAATGCCTCATCCACCTTTCTCTCATCTTCCCTTGACAAGATTCCAAGTCTTCCGGTATAAGGATAACGCCCGGTCGCTACAATATCATGACAGGTCATCAATTCTGGTTTCATCCTCTCGGTCAGCATCACGGCCGCCTTAACTGCCATCTCTTTATAAGAAAGTTTACGGATTTCCTCGCTATCTATGTATACTTCCCCGCCAATCAGCTTTAACTGTCTGGTGATGCTTTTTAATATTGTAGATTTTCCCGCTCCATTGGGGCCGATCAGTGTCACGATCTCGCCTTTTTTTATTTTCAGATTAATATCGCTTATCAGCGCATTCCCCTGATATCCCACTGCGAGATCTTTCATTTTTATATAATACTCTGTCATCTTCTACCTGCCTTTCTGCCCACGCACCATCATGAAGATTACAACAGGCGCTCCGAATATCGAAGTCACCGTACTGATATTCAATTCCATCGGTGCAAATGCCATTCTCGCGATCAGATCACAGATCATACAGAATACCGCTCCACCAACAAATGTCCCTGGTATCACTACCAAAGGTTTCGATGTACGAAGTGCATGTTTTACCAGATATGGAACCGCTATTCCGACAAATGAGATCGGACCTGCAAATGCAGTTACGCTTGCCGAAAGAATACTGGACAAAAGAATCAGTGCCACCCTGAAAAAGCGGATATTCACTCCCATGCTCTGCGCATAAGCTTCTCCCAGCTGATAAGCACCGATCGGCTTAGACAGGAAAAATGTAAGTACAGTCGTCACACCGATCACGATCACCGCTACCTGTACATTACTCCAGTTCATTCCGGAAAAGCTCCCCTGTGACCATCCATGAAGATTGACAATATCTGAATCCTCTGCAAATGTCACGACAAAATCTGTGATCGCCGAACAGATGTAGCCAATCATGATTCCACCTACCAGAAGTGTGGCCATATGCTTCATTTTCCTGGATAGCAGTAAAATAAAACCGGTGGAGATCAATGCTCCGATAAATGCCGCAACAATCAGTGTATAAGAAGACACAAATGCATAGCGTTCCAGAAAGAATATCATTGCCAGTGCCACCATCATCTTCGCTCCGGACGAAATTCCAAGGACAAACGGTCCCGCGATCGGATTGGAAAAGAAAGTCTGAAGTAAGAATCCAGATAATGACAACGCTCCCCCAAGGATTGCTGCCATCAGAACCCGTGGCAGACGTATCTTCCATATAATATTTGCTTCCGTTCCGCCCTCTCCTCGTCTTGCCAGTATTTTCAGTATCTCTGGCAAGGAGATATGTACATTTCCTGTATTGATATTCAAAACCGTAACAATCAAAAATGCTGCCGTCAATACAGAAAATACCAGAATATATCTGGAACGCCGTTTAAAAATTTCCTTTTGATAAACAGATCCGGCCGTATCCTGCCGATCCGTTTTCTGATTATAAGTGTCTGCCACGTTATATTTCTCCTTTGATGAAAAATCAGGTGAACATTTCCTTTTGCCCACCTGATTCTTATTATACTGTATTATTTTACCCTGTACAAGAATGTCATATCCTTCTCATCTCCATCTGTCAGCATCAGATGAATATCCGTGATCAGATTACCGACTATATCCGTTGCCTGATACAGTGATTTGCCGGTGCACCATACATTACCGTTCTTCACAGCTTTAAAATCCTTAAACAGTTCATTCTTTGCCGTCAACTCTGCAATACTGTTTATCGGACTGTCAATTGTTGCATTGTAGATCAGATAGTCTGCTTCTTCCGCCTTTGAATAGAATTCTTCCATTGATAATTCTACCGAAGCACTCTTGCTTTCTGTATTCTTAAGATCTGAAAAAATGTATTTTCCTCCGGCAATACCAATCATCTTCGGAATATAATCTTTACTGCTTCTTACGACCACTGTTCCATCTGCATTAACAAAGAAATAAGCAACCGTCTTTCCCGTATTCTTAAAATCTTTCAGGTTTTCGATCACCTTCGTCTGTTTCTCGAAAAATGTATCTGCCACATCCTCTTTATTCAACATTGCCGCATAAGCCTTAATCCATTCTGTTCTGCCAAGCGGATGACTTTCATAGCTGGACCGGTCGATAAATACCGGAATATCCAGATCTTCGATCATTTCCTGTACTTTTGGCGTATGCAGGATCATCGTTGATTCAATTGCAAGATCACAATCCTCATCTACCAGCATCTCATAATCCGGCTCACTGTATTTTCCGGCGAACAATATCCGGCCTTCCTCCATAGCTTTTTTCGCATTATCAATATACCAGTCTGAAGCCTGTGCGCCTGACATCCGGATACTGTCCAGGCCATCCATCGAATCGAACAGTGCCATTGCCGATGTTGCCGCAAGATAAATGTGATCCAGCGGCTGTTTTAATACCACAATATCTTTATCCAGATCTGCCGGTTTCTTCTTTCCTTCCGGAACGATCAGATACTGTCTGTCATCATGCACATCCAGTAATTTATATCCACCTTTATAATAGTAAACATCAAAACCTGTGGCATATTTTAACTGCATCGTCTTCTGATACTTCAGTCCGTCTATCTTCGGAGCTTTCTTTTCTTCTGCCCCGTTTTCTTCTGTCTGCTGTGTTCCGTCTCCTTTGGACACTCCCGATTTGCCTGAACCGCCGCATCCGGTCAGTGCTCCTGTTACCAGAAGCACTGTACTTGCAAGTACACACAACAAGCGATATGTTCTCTTTTTCATTCTTTTCTCCACTTTTTTTCTGATTACATGATATTTTGTCTGCATTCCGATCATTTTATGCGATCCGCATTCTGGTCATCTTATATAATCCTTATTCTGCACTCTGATCTTCACATCCGAGGATTACCTGATAGACTTTTTCCCATTCTTTCTTTGCATCTTTTCCCTTTTCATCTTTTGAACGGTCAACGATCACCGGCATCTCAAGAAGCGTCATCTTCTCGGTCATCTTCTGATAAGCTTTCATTTTCTTTCTGGCAGCTTTCTTACTACTTCCTTTTTTCGGCAGGATACCGGAAGAAAGGAGTGCCAGATCACATTTATTTTTTACCAGTTTCTTATAATTTAATTTGCCGGATTTACCTGTGTAAATGATTTCTTTCTTTTCCATCTTTTCTTTGATAGTCTCATTCTTACACTTCTTTTTCTTTACACCAACTGCCGTCACTTTATCATTCTGTCCCAGTTTGGCTATCTTGGAAATGATCTTATTGGTTCCTGCATAGATATGATCTGCCGGCTGTCTCACCACGATAACTTCCTTATCAAGTCCTGCAGGAATCTCTGCATTTTCCGGAACGATCAGATATTTTACAACTTTGTTCAGATACAGTGCTGCCTGCTCCTGCTCTGCAGGATTCAGTCCGCTTGTATCCGAAGACTGTTTCCATTTCTTACCGGCTGCTTTTCTTCCCGTCTTTTTGCTCATATCAATTTCCAGAAGTGTGATCCCCTGATCATAATGATAGATTTTGAAATATTTTGCATGCTCGGCTTTTGTCTCTGACTGATATTCCAGGCCGATGATCTCAGGTGCTACTTCATCCAGTTTCTTACTTGCAGCTGCTGTCTTACTGCTGTCACTGCCATTTACACCGATCACGGTAATTTCTTTTCCATTGGCTCTTGTTGATGCATTTGCTTTTGCTGCTTCCGCAATGTATACAAAAATCGTATACTTAATCTCATGTGCTGCAGACATGGCTGTTGTCATACCTACAATCGTATTATTCTTATTCAGTTCCACCGGAATTACAAAGGAAGTGGAGCTTCCTGTTTTGGAACTTGGATAATATACATTTCCATTGGCTTTCACATACTGGTAATGCGTACTGCTGAATGTGATCGTTGCATATGCCTGACCACCGGTAACTGTTACCTTACTACAGCTGATTCTTACCTTTCCGGTTCCACCTGACCATGAGAAGCTGTCCGGTGTGTATACACCATCTTTTAAGCCTGTAGCACTGTTAACTCTGGCTGTTGATTTGTTCAGATCTGATTCGTATTTTGATTCTTTGTCCGGTTTTCCATTGTTTGTTGTATTATTTCCTGTATTTCCGTTATTGCTTCCTGTACTTCCTGAGTTATTTCCATTGGAAGTATTTCCCGGGTTGTTATTATTTCCGCCCGATGTCAGCGATCCATTGCTTCCGTTATTGCCATTCGAAGCATTTCCATGATTGCTGTCCGCAATCTTAGTCATGCCTTCTGAATGGAATGTCAGTGTTCTGGTATCCCATTTATTACTCTTCGTTGTATGAACGGCAATCGTCATTACCTCATCCAGTTTCTCTACCGGAATCTGAAATGTATACTGCTCTGCAAGAAGCGAATCTGGAAGTATCCAGTTACTTTCATCGTTCGGCGCGTCATTTACATCTCCCAGATAGATCCTGTTATATCCCCGTCCGCTCAATGTTACTGCTGCCGTCATCTGTCCATTCTTTACCGTCATTACACAGTTTGTGACACGGATCATCTTTCCACCGGCTTCGGCATTCACCTGATAGTTTCCGTCTGTCAGGGTCTTATTTTCTGTTTCCTGTGCTGTTACCGTTACCTTACATGTGGCTTTAATCTCTGTACCTTCAGAGTTATTAAATGTTGCTGTTACCTCTGCAGTTCCTGTTTTCATTGCAGTCAGCTTAGCCTGTGATCCGGATTTTTCAACCGTTACAACCTCCGGATCAGAAGAAGTCCATGTCATATCCGGTGCTGTCTCTTCTGCTGATAATGCCGGTGTAAACTTAAGCGTCAGGTTCTTAACTTCTCCCGTCTTCATACTGAGTTCCGTTCCTTCACTGAAGCTTACACCTGTGATAACCGTCTGTTCCGGAGCTTCCGGTGTTGTCGGCTCTGTATCTTTGGAAATGTTGATGTTTAGCTTATATTCTGTATAGGATCCCATCTTTTCCACATATCCGATCACATTCATCTCTTTATTAATATCAACCGGAATATCAAATGCGCTGGTTCCTGCTGCACTGTCTGTTCTTTTTTCATATTCTTTTACAGTGCCATTTACATTTACCCACAGTTTTGGATATCCGGCACTTGAAAATACAATTCTGGCAGTCGCTTTTCCATCCTTTACTTCCACTTTTTCACAGGTGATACTTGTTCTGGATGATCCGCCTACTTTTGCCTCTACTTTATATGTTCCGTCTTTCAGTTCACCGGTTGTTCCACTGACCACTGACAGCTTTGCAAGAGCCGCATTCTTCTTCGCGTCTTCGTCCTCCGCAGTATCTGTTCCTTTACCGGCTGCTTCCGCTTTATTTTCTTCCTGACTTTCAACCGCCGTCACACTGCTTTCTGCCTGTCCGGCATTCGAAGCAGTCTCATTCTGCTCCGCTTCACTGCCCTCCTGTACATTCGCATTCACAGCATTTTCTACAGCTGCATTCTGATCTTCCGCATACACTCCCGATACCGGTGCAACTGCCATAGATGCTGCCATAAATAAGGCCAAAAATTGCTTGGAATTGTGTTTCATCTTTTACTCTCTCCCTACTACTTTTCTGTCACAAAAAATACCCTTCCACGAAATCATCCGTAAAAGGGTATAAAATGGCCTTGTGAATTTATTATAATTTTCCTCCATTTTTGTACAACCAATTACTCGTGGTCCGGATTTACTTCCATGTACGCTACAGGCAGGTCTCCTGACTCACAGATCCATACATCAGAAGCTTGTCTTCCCGTTATCCAGTGACTTTTTTCTTTTCTGATATTCCCTGCTCACAGTGACGAGTTCGTACAGGACTTGCACCTGTTTCCCTTTTCACCGGCTCTGATCAATCTTATCCAACCGGCACCTGCAGTTTTCATTCTATTCTTTTCACCTTGACTACGATACCACAAGTATCTGTAAAATGCAATTATTAACCCAGATTCTGCTTCTGTACCATATCTTCCGTACGATATTTTTCAAATGTAGAAAGTACCTCTTTCTCATCAGAACCATCTACTACAAAGATCAGCCTCTGATTCAATGTAACTGTCATCATTCCCATAACTGATTTTCCATCAATGATAAGTTTATGTACAGTATCTTCAATCAGAGTATCAGCCTCTACTTTCTGACACATTCTTGAAAATTCTACAAGCTGTTCCGGTGTTTCAAATTTTACATTCATTTTTACCATAATTAAGTCTCTCCTCTCAGGTGTATCCATTATTTTCGTTACAAACACATCTGTTCATAAAAAAATATAAATCAGTATACTACGTTTTTTCTACAATGTAATATATTTTTTATTTCTTAACATTGTCTTTTCACATGGGATATATTATACTTATCTGGCATCATCTGGATAAAAGATAGCAAATTATTTTTATATATCAATTTTATATATTATTTTGGAGGATATTATGAGTACATACGATTATTACCGCATTTTCTACCATGTCGCACAACAGCACAGTTTTACAAAAGCGGCAGAGGTATTACACAATAACCAGCCGAATATTACCCGGTGTATGAATAATCTTGAGACAGAACTTGGCTGCCATCTTTTCGTCCGTTCGAACCGTGGGGTCTCACTGACTCCGGAAGGACAGAAGCTTTTTAACCACGTTGCAATTGCCTTTGAACAACTGGAGCTCGGAGAAACCGAGTTGAAGCGTGACCAGAGCCTTACCAGCGGACTCATCTCCATCGGAGTCAGCGAAAACGCACTACGTATTATGCTGCTGCCAAAATTAGAAGCATTTCACAATCATTATCCACATGTAAGGCTTAAGATTTCCAACCATTCCACTCCGCAGGCAATCGCTTCCCTGGAAAGCGGGCTGGTGGATTTCGCAGTTGTAACAACACCTCTTTCGGTCCAGAAGCAGTTCCAGAAGATTTCCCTTGGTTCTTTCCGGGAAATTCTGATCGCCGGTCCGAAATACAAAGAACTGGCTTCTCACATCTGCTCGCTGGAAGAACTTGCGGAATATCCTTTTGTCTCGCTGGAGAATAACACCAGCACCAGAGATCTTCATATTCAGTACTTTTCTTCCCACGGCTTTCCGTTCCGTCCGGATCTGGAAGTTACATCTACCGATCAGTGTCTGGCCCTGATCCAGCACAATCTCGGTATCGGCTTCTATCCGGAGAAACTTGCAGAAGAACCGCTGAAGCGCGGGGAAATTCTTCAGATTCATCTGAAAGAATCTCTTCCTGCAAGACACATCTGTCTTGTACAGAATGCTTCCAGGCCACAAAGTATTGCAGCACAGAAACTAATCGAGACATTGATCCGCATCTGACAGCGGATCAATGTCTCTTATTTTTTCTTCTATTATGCTCTGCTTCTCCGTGCTTCTATATCCAGGAACATCAGCAGGAAGCTGACAATCAAAAGTCCGCACGATACCCATATCATATGGATTCCGTAATTGGCAGAAAGATTGCCGCCGATTCCGGCTCCTATCGCAAACAGAACTATGATTCCCAAATAATACATTGCCTGGCGCAGCTGCTCTGGTCTTCTTTCTCTCAGATAAAAAGACAGTGCTGCCGTTCCGCTTCTCAAATTACCGATACACATCGTACTCGCATATGAGAATCCATTCACCTTCCGGAAACTCTGCACCTGCATCGCACAGGCAAAGGATACCAGAACAGTCGCGATCATATTTCCGCGTTGTGGAATAAATCCTACAATGAACAGGATTATAATCTCTGCTCCCAGAATTCCCTGTCTCCAGTGCAGACGTTTTGCATATTTATACTTATGCTGGATCTGTTCTGCGATCAGAACACCCAAAGCAAATGCAAAAAGCGGAAATAAATACTTCAGTCCCGCCTCCCATTTTCCCGTCATGAAATTCTGGCTCATCAGCACCACGTTACCTGTCTGTGCATTCGAGAATACTTCATTACGCGTATTATAGGTATATGCATCCTGAAATCCTCCCGATAAAGCCAGAAATGCACTACAGATGAATGCCTCCGACATCTGTTTCCCGGAAAATAAACTTTTCATTACTCCCATGTTTTCATCTCCTTAGAAAAAACGGGGAATTGCTTTCACACGTTTTTACGTTTTCAAACCAATCCCCCTCAGCAGACTATTATACGAGAGAATATCAAAAATGTGAAACGTATATTTAATATATCTTTCATATCTTTTTTATATATTCAATTTGATATTAAGCCTCCCAGACTTCTTCTGCAACTTCTTTTACAAACGAAACCTTTTTCCACTGCTTTTCATTATTATTCTGGATTATTCTTACATCCCGCCTGTGTATTTTTTCAACGCTTCCATATACACCTTTCCATACCGGCTCAGTGCCACATCTTTCCGCACGATCGTTCCGATCCGCATATATTCATCCACCAGAAGCGGCTTCCCGATGATATTCTCACCGTTCAGTTCTTTACTGATCACGCCGGAGCTTACCGTATACCCGTCCAGGCCGACCGCCAGATTGAAAAGCGTTGCCCGGTCTCTGACTTTGATGTTCTTATTCCGGTCCAGTGTGCTTAATATCTCTTCGGAAAAATAAAAGGAATTATAATCCCCCTGCTCAAATGACAAATACGGATACTCCTCCAGATCTTCCAGTGTCAGTGCTTCCTTATCTGCCAACGGATGCTTTGAACTGATAAATACATGTGGCTTTGCTACGAATAACTCTTCGAATTTCAGATCATTCTGACGGATCAGTTTCATGATGATCGTCTCATTCTGTGAAGAAGTATACAGAATACCTATCTCACTTTTCAGCTTCGCCACATCTTCGATGATCTCATAAGTCTGTGTCTCCCGCAGTGTGAAATCATATTTTCTCGCATCAAATTTACGGATCACATCTACAAATGCATTGACCGCAAAAGAATAATGCTGGCAGGATACGGAAAATCTCGGGTTCCGTTCATTTACATTCAGATACCTCTCCTGCATGAGGCCGACCTGATCCAGTATCTGTCTTGCATAGGCGAGAAATTCATCTCCCTCTGCGGTGATCGTCACCCCTTTATTCGTCCGGTGAAAAATCGTCACCTGCATCTCCTGCTCCAGTTCCCGGATTGCATTGGTAAGACTCGGCTGGGAAATGAACAGCTCTTTTGCCGCCTCACTTATCGTCCCCTTCTCCGCAACCATGGTAATATACCTTAACTGCTGTAATGTCATAAATTCTTCCTCCCTACAGCATATAGATCAGTGCGTTACAGATACATGCCGCAATATTACTTCCGCCTTTTCTCCCCCTCGCTACAATATACGGGGTATCTTCCAGAGTCAGGATCAGCTCTTTGGACTGTACCACATTTACAAAACCAACCGGCACACCGATTACAAGCTCCGGACGGATTCTTCCGTCTTTGATCAGTTCATACAGATGGATCAGTGCTGTCGGAGCATTCCCAATGGCAAAGATTAGCTTTTCATTCCGTTCACACGCTTTTTCCATACTGGCAACGGCTCTTGTTGTTCCATTCTTCTTCGCCGCCTGCGCCACATCTTCATCCGACATAAAGCAGTATACCTGACCGCCATACTGTTCCAGTCTCTTTTTGTTAATTCCGGAACGTCCCATCTGTGTATCGGTTACAATGGAAGCACCGCCTCTGATCGCTTCAAGTGCTTTCTCCACCGCATGCTCGGAATACACCAAATTCTTCGCATAATCAAAATCCGCACTGGTATGTATGCAGCGCTTTGTAATTGGTGCCTGAATCTCAGGAAGCACGATGCCTTCCTGCTCCAGTTCTTCCGTAATGATCTCAAAGCTGCGCTTTTCGATCTCTGTCGGAAGAACATTTTCTATCTCTATTTTAGTATGTGCTGCGTGATTATTTTTCTGTATATTCAACGTTTTCTTCCTTTCTCTTCATAGTCCGTCATAGCCCACATCTCATCTTTTCTAACTACAAAACTTGCCATCGGCAACTTCTCTTGCATACTTTGGTATCTACAGCTCCTTACGAATACATAGTAATCCCGAAAAATTATTTCTGCATTCCCATGATCTGATAGATTGCCTTCATGTCCAGATGTTTTCTGAGTGTATCTGCAAGAAGATCATACTGGCTTTCTTTGAATGCTTTCAGGTCCACACCTTCCACTTCTTCCATTGAAAGTCCTTTCTTTTCTGCCAGGGATTTTACGATCTCCGATACAATTTTCTCCTTATCAAAAATGCCGTGGATGTATGTTCCGTATACATTTCCATGCGAGATTCCGTCTGTACTGTTCTCTATTCTGTTTTCCGGCTCCATATCCGGAATCTGTCTGTCCTTTTTCTTCACCGTATCGTGAATCTGATTCATCGGACATCCTTCCAGAAGTTCGGTCTTTCCCATATGGATCTCGTATCCTTCAAACTTCAGATTCTCAAGTGCTTTCAGATTCCCCTCCACATGAAGGAGTGTTCCATTCACCCTTGTTCTGGTCTTTTCTGTGGTAAATGTAGTCGTTACCGGCAAAAGGCCGAGTCCTTTCATACTGCCGCCATCTTCCACGCCTTCCGGATCACTGAGCGACTGCCCCAGCATCTGATAGCCGCCGCAGATTCCCCAGACCACACAGCCGCCGGCATGCGCCTTTAGAATCTTCGCTTCCATTCCGCTCTGTCTTAACCATTTCAGATCTCCCATCGTATTTTTTGTTCCCGGAAGGATGATCATATCAGGATTTCTAAGTTCTCTTGGATTCTTTACATAACGTAGATTCACTCCCGGAGCATTTTCCAACAGCATGAAATCCGTAAAGTTCGAAATTCTCGGTGTCCGGATGACTGCGATATCCACCAGACCGATTCTTTCTTCTGCACCTTTTCCACCCTTTGTCATGTTAAAACGCTCTGTCAGACTGTCTTCATCTTCAATCTCGACCTGCATATACGGTGTAACTCCGACTACCGGAATGCCGCCTCTTTCTTCCAGCATGACAATACCGGGATCCAGGATTGTCTTATCCCCGCGGAATTTGTTGATGACCAGTCCCTTTACACGTTCTTTCTCATCATCTTCCAGGAGCATAAGCGTCCCCAGAAGCTGGGCAAATACTCCTCCGCGGTCAATATCTCCGACCAGAAGCACCGGCGCATCTACCATCTTCGCCAGCCCCATATTTACAATATCATCTTTCTTCAGGTTGATCTCTGCCGGACTTCCCGCTCCTTCGATCACAATGATATCATTCTCTTCTTCTAATTTGTGAAATGCTTTCATAATGTCCGGTATGAGCTGCTTTTTATAAGCAAAATATTCTCTTGCACTCATATTCTTCAGGACTTCACCATTTACGATCACCTGTGATCCTACATCGTTGGTCGGCTTTAACAGGATCGGATTCATCTCTACCTGCGGCGCCACGCCTGCTGCCTCTGCCTGCACAACCTGTGCACGTCCCATCTCCAGTCCATCCTCTGTAATAAAGGAATTCAGTGCCATATTCTGGGATTTGAACGGAGCCACCCGGTATCCGTCCTGTTTGAATATTCTGCAAAGTCCCGCACACAGAAGACTCTTTCCTGCGTTGGACATTGTTCCCTGTATCATAATTTTTCCAGCCATGTTATCAACCTTTCATTCTCTTCTTCAGATCTTATTGCAATCCGGTAATGCCCTTCTGTCAGTCCTTCATAGTTACTGCAGTCCCGGATCAACAGTCCTCTTTTCAGTGCCTTCTCATACAGCCCTGCTTTTCCTTTAAAAAATATATAGTTTGCTTCCGATCCCCATACATTCAGACCAAGCTTTCTCATCCGCTCTGTCATCCAGAACTTTTCTTTTTTTATATATTCTCTCGTTCTCTTTAAATATGCTTCGCAATCAACAAGTGCTGCCACACCTGCTTCCTGTGCCGTTACCGACACATTCCACGGCTGGAGCATTGCCCTCATTCGTTTCCTAAGAGCTGCATTCTCACACAATGCATATCCAAGTCTTACACCCGGCATACAGAATATTTTCGTAAATGCTTTGATAATGACCACATTCGGATACTGTGTCAGATACCCCCGGCATTCATATCTTTCTGGTTCTTCCAGAAACTCTATAAAACACTCATCCAGGACCAGTATCGTACCGCATTTATTACACCTGTTCATCACACGGATCAGCAGTTCTTTTTCCGTTGTCTGTCCGGTCGGATTATTGGGATTGCACAGAAATATCATATCTGTATCTTCCGTAATCTGTTCCAGTATATCCTCCTGTATCCGGAAATCCTGTTCTTCTTTTAATCTGTAATATTGTACCTCTGCTCCAACTGTGCCAAGTGCTCGCTCATACTCGGAAAAAGCTGGTGCCGTCACCAGTGCTTTTTTCGGTCTCACTGCCATTACGACAGCAAAAAAAAGCTCTGCAGCACCATTGCCGCAGAGTATCTTTTCTTTTTCTATTCTCTCAAAATCACTGATCGACTCCCGAAGTCTGTCGCATCTGACATCCGGATAATACATGATCCTGTCTGCACTTTCCTGTACGCTCTTTCGTACCGCTTCGGGAACTCCCAGCGGGTTACTGTTTACAGAATAATCTGTAACAGATGGATTCCGGTAAATGTCTCCACCGTGAACTGTCTCTTTTGGTTCTGCCAACGTTCCTTCACCTGTGCGGATAAACCGCTCTCTCTGCTATTTTGCTACAACCATCTTACTCACTTTGCAGAAAATAGTCAACCGGAATCTTATACCTGAATTCTTGTTGCCGCATCGCTGCTCATTGCGATCCGCTTCTCACCACTTCTGATGATCAGGTCTCTTCCGGAATTCTGAATGACTGTGATCTCACTGCCTTCATCAATCTTGCATTTTCGGATCTTATCCAGAACTTCCGGGATGCCGAACATCCACTTGATGGTGTAGCTTTTTCCAGCCGCCGCCTTTGACAATGCCTGCATAACTAACACCTTCTTTACCTCTTTTTTATATTGTAAGTTGCACTGACTATGTTAGTCAACAGGAACATTGTTTGCACAATTCTAACTTTTTATTCATAATTTGCAGATAATATTATTTGTTTTTTGATTTTTATTATCAATATCATCTACAGAACCAGAATCCGGAGGATGATTCCAAGTATCAGACCAAGCATTGCCGTCCCATATAACAGCTTATGCGATCTCCGGATATCCAATAGTTCCATCTCCCGGACCGGATCTCCGATCGTCGGCTTCTTATGCAGCTTTCCAAAATACCATGCATCTCCTGCAAGCTGCACATCCAGCGCCCCCGCCATGACTGCTTCTGTCTGTGCCGAGTTCGGACTTTTATGATTAAAGCGGTCTCTTCGGAAGATACGTGCTGCATTCTTTCCATCCATTCCGGTCAGATATGACGCCGCGATCATCAGTACTGCCGATACCCTCGCCGGAATAAAATTCACCACATCATCCAGCTTCGCGGCAGCCGTTCCAAACCATTGATACCGGTCGTTCTTATAACCGACCATCGAATCCATCGTATTAATTGCCTTATAAGCAAATCCCAGAACAGCTCCGCCGATCAGCATATAAAATAACGGTGCGATCACACCATCCGATGTATTCTCTGCCACCGTCTCTACGGCCGCCTTGGTCACACCTTCTTCCGTCAGATTCTGTGTATCTCTTCCGACGATCATGGACACGGCCTTTCTCCCGGCCTCCAGGCCCTTGTCTTTCAGTGCTATGTAGACCCTGTCACTTTCTACTTTCAGGGATTTCGTTGCAAGGATCTGATAACACCAGAAGCTTTCCAGTGCAAGTCCAAGCTGCCAGAAATACTTATATGCAACCGATAAGATCACCGCCGGAACTCCTGTACTGACCGTCACAACCACCAGCACCAGAATCCCTCCACCGATGCGTTCCCCTGTCTTATTCGCCGGCAGACAGTTTCTGATAATTCTTTCGGTTCCCGATATCAGATGCCCGATCAGCCTCACCGGATGATACAGCCATCTTGGATCCCCGAAGATCAGATCCAGAACAAAGCCCGCCACGATCGCGATCGTCATATATGTCATTCTCTGAAATTCTAAGTTCATATCCTTCTCCATTCTTTATCTGATAATCATAATAACTTCCTGCTGGCGTCCCGTCTTCCTTTACTGCATACCGTTCCATGATACTCATGATCGTTCCGCCATGTGCCACAACCGCAATCGTCTCCCGGTCATGTGCCTGCGCATCCCGTACGACTTCCCGGAACCCTTCCAGTGTCCGCCGGATGAACGCTTCCCTGCTTTCCCCTTCCGGAAATGGCAGCTTTCCACCACTGTCTATCCATGCCTGATACTCCGGGCTGCCGGAAAGTTCGATATAATTATGATTTTCAAACAGGCCAAAATCACACTCCCGTAACTTTTCATTACAGCTATATGCTCCTGCTTTCATCATCTCCGGATAAATGATCTCTGCCGTCTGCACGCACCGCTTCATCGGACTTACATAGACATATGTAACCTCAGGATACATTCCTTTTCTCTCTTCCAAAAGCTGTATTCCTTCCAGACATAAAGATTCATCCGTCGTTCCGATATAGCGTTTTTCTTTATTTCCTTTCGTCATCGAATGACGTATCAGATAAATCCTCATACTTCCTTTATCACCTGTCCGATTCCGCACATCACACGGTATACTTTCTCCGAATATGCCGCAAGGCGCGTGCACACTCTTCCGGTCTGCTCTCTGTATTCCCGTTCCATCCGGTCAACCGGCACGATTCCGTATCCGATCTCATCTGTGATCAGGATCAGTTCCGGATTCTTCCGAATCAGTTCTTCTGCAAGATCATCTATCGGTTCTCCTTCCTTTATCTTTCTTTCGATATACTGATGGAAATGATATATTCCTTCGCAGCTATATAGTTCTTCTTCCGTACATACCGCACCGTCTGCCCATGTGACATCTGGGTAGATTTTCTTTGCGAATGCAAGTTTTCCCTGATATGCGCCGCCTATTATCATGATCATGACTTCTTTTCCTTCCTCCAATCCTGTATTTTCATCTTTCTGTTATTTTCTACTATTTCTCTGCTGTTTTCTTTCTGCCACTTGTTTTCTTCATTCTTTCCACACTTTTATCCAGCCTGTTCATCATTTGATGATTCCGCTTTTTACTATGATATCCACTACTACCACGACAAGCGCCATCACAAGTTCACATACCTGCAGGAAATATCCACACAGATCCCCGGTCACACCGCCGAAATTCTTCATCGCCATCCGGTAATAATATCCAAATACCACGCCTGCCGAGATCACACATCCGATTCCGCAGATCCCTCCGGTCAGTGGAATCAGGAAACACAGTACAATCAGATAAATGCCCAATACCATTCTTGTAATTCTGGTCGATGCACTTTCCGAAAAATCTGCCACCATACCTTTCTTCCTTGCCTGTGGAAATGTAACTACAGACAGTCCACTCAATGTTCTTGATAGCATGAAGCTATATGCGATCACTTCCATACTCCGTACACTCAGACAAGAATACACGCCAATATACATCAGAAAATAGATGGTACATGAAATGATAGCAAATGCTCCTGCGTGGGAATCTTTCAGTATTTCCAGACGACGCTCTTTCGTCTGCCAGGAACTCAGCGCATCCTGTGTATCCAGAAATCCGTCCAGATGAATTCCTCCCGTAATAAATACCGGGATCAGGATCAGAAATATTACAAAAAATAAGGAATAATTTCCTCCTCCATTCCCATCAAACCATTTTGAAAACCGAAACACTCCATAAGACAAAAGTCCGATCACTGCACCGATCCATGGAAAAAAACACATTGCATACGATTTATTTTCATCTGTCCATTCGCTGCGCGGCATCGGAATCCTGCTGTACATAGAAAACGCAATTTTGAAACTATTCCATATTCTTTTTATACTCTTCATACTTCTTTTGCTCCTTACGAATGCATACCGGAATTCCATACACAACTTCCGTTACTATATCTGCAAGCTCTGCAAGACTTTGATTCACCATTCCGATGCATTCCCGATATTTTTCCGTCTCTTCGCTATAGCTGTTTATATCTGCGTTCACTTCATTTGTAACAATTACAAGACGTGTCGTAGAATTGCTCAGTCTGCGTACTCCTGCCAATACTTTTTCTTTTGTTTCTTTTAAATCATTCAATGTCCCATCTTCTCTGTAAAGCTCATTGGCCACCAGATTCGATATGCACTCCAGAAGGATTCCCTGATTCTTTGGTATCTCAAGTTCTGATAGATCTGTATATTTTTCCAATGTCCGGAATCCTTTTCCGGCTCTCAGCCTGTGATGTCTTTCAATCTTTTTCATCGTTTCTTCTGTGTATGGCTGCATGGTTGCAATATATATGTAAGTACCATCCTTCTTATTTCTGCCTGTCAGCCAGTTCTCCGCATACTCAGATTTACCGCTTCCGCTTCCGCCTGTCACCAGATGTATCATTCTTTCTCACCTAATTCTTTATAATCTTCGATGTCATTTTCTGAAAATGTACTCATCCGTCCATACACTTCTGCCGCAAGATCCAGCACCGGAAGATATGCCACAGCTCCGGTTCCCTCACCCAGGCACATATCTGCATGCAATGATGCATCCATGTGTAACTCTTTCAGGATCTTTTGCATTCCAGGTTCTTTCGAGACATGTGACACAATCATCGCATCTTTGACCCACTCACAGATTCTGACGGCCGCAAGTGCCGCAACCGCTGAGATAAATCCATCAACTACAATCGGGATTCGATATACAGCACCTCCCAGATAGAGTCCGGTGATTCCCGCCAGATCGAATCCGCCTACTTTTGCCAGTACATCCACCGGATCATCCCATTTCGGACGATTGACCGCTATCGCCTTCTCGATCGCGTGTATTTTTCTTTCCAATCCTTCGTTCGTCAGTCCTGCTCCCCGTCCCGTTATCTCTGCCGGTTCGTCTCCCAGAAGTACGGAAGCCACAGCACTGCTGGTCGTCGTATTTCCGATTCCCATCTCTCCGGTAGCAATGATCTTATATCCGGCTTCCTTCTTTTCCTTCACCTGATGGATCCCGGTTAAGATTGCCTGTAACGCCTGCATTCTTGTCATAGCCGGACCTTTGGTCATATTTGCGGTTCCATTTGCCGTTTTATATCTTGGGACTTTTGTATCCGCTGCCATACCGATATCGATGGGAAAGATGTCTACACCGGCTTTTTTACACATGATCGCCGCACTGGTATTACATGTCAGAAAATTCTCTGCAACAATTGCAGTTACTTCCTGTCCTGTCTGCGTTACACCTTCTTCTACCACTCCGTTATCCGCACACATCACGATCAGCGCCTTCCGGTTCAGATTCACGTCTGTATCGCCGGTCAGTGCCGCAATCTGCATAATATGATCTTCTAGTTTTCCCAGACTGTGTAACGGTTTCGCAATGGAGTTCCACTTTTTCTGCGCATTTCCTTTCGTTACTACATCTGCCGGATGAATGCCCGATACGATCTGATGGAATTCCTGTTCCAGTTGTTCTAAACTTTGCTCTGCCATGCTTTTATCCTCTCTGTTCTCTATGTTCTATCTCTTTCCCTAGCTCTTTTCTCTTGTTCCCTGCATCTTCTGCATTGTTCCAGAAAGTTCTCCGGAATCTTTTCATTTCCATAATAATGAATATGCGGATATCCTGCCAGTACCGTATCGGTACTGATCATGCATTTCCACGAACGGTTTGACATTGGTTTTTCCGCCAGAAATGCTTCCCCGCATACTTCTGAATCATAATAATGAAATTCATGTGCCGGGATACCTCCTGCTTCTTTACCGAATATTCTTCCCCCTGTCAGGGTAACATAGCCGAATCGCTTTAAGGAACCTGTCGGATAACTTTTCCCTTCTAAAAATCCAACCATTGGAAATTCTGTGCCGCTTTCATCTCTGATATATTCCTGCAGGTACATGAATCCTCCACACTCCGCGATACATGGCATTCCGCCGTTCAATGCTTTTTTAATACTCGTCTTCATTGACTCATTTTTACTTAGTTCTTCTGCATATAGTTCCGGATAACCGCCATAGAACAAAAGTCCCGACAGATTTTCCGGAATCTGCTTATCGTAAAGAGGAGAAAAAGGAATCAGTTCCGCTCCCATCTCCTGCAGCAGTTCCAGATTATCCTGATAGAAAAAACAGAATGCATCGTCACTTGCAAGCCCGATCCGTACCGTATCTTTTGTTCTAACCGATTCTGTACTATACTGTGCATTTTCCGCCAAATTTTCTACCATTTCTGATGTATATCCTTGCGTTTTCTTTTCCTGCAGCTCCGGTGCATTTTCTGCCAGTTCCAGAAGGCCTGCGATATCTACACTTTTCAGAATCTGTTCTCCCAGTCTTGTGAGTTTGTCTTCCGTATCTTTTCGTTCTTTTGGAAGCTTCAGTCCCAGATAACGGCTCTCCAGTGCACAATCTTTCATAACCGGAACATAGCCGTAGACTTTGATTCCTGTCCGCACCTCGATCATCTCTTTCATTCTTCCATACATCATCGGAGACAAACGGTTCAGAATTACGCCTTTGATACGGCTGTCTTCTTTATAATGCAAAAACCCCTGGATACACGGCACTGCAGACACGCTTAGTCCTTTACAGTCCAGGATCATCACAGCCGGGGTATCGGTAATTCTGGCAATGTCATAAGCACTCGCCTCTGAAGAGATCCCTGCGATCCCATCATAGTATCCCATAACACCTTCCATTACGGAAATATCTGCTCCGGCACCATTTTTTTTCAGGATCTCTCTGACTCCATTTTCTCCACACAAAAAGGAATCCAGATTATAGCTGCTGATGCCGATCACAGTCTTGTGGAACATTGGATCAATGTAATCCGGCCCGCACTTAAAAGACGCAGGATTTATCTCCTGCATCTTCATTGCTTTCAATATTCCGCAGGTCAGCATGGTTTTACCTGCGCCACTTCTCATCGCAGTAATCAGAATTCTAGGAAGTTTCATTACTCAGATTCCTCCATTTCTTCCCGGATTTTCTCCGGTGTCAGATCCCCTACAGAGATCACTTTCGTAATATCCTCCACAATATCTCCGGTCATATCTTCCGGTTCCACCTCGTCCAGATTGATTTCTTCCAGAACGAAATCGTCTTCATTTTCTGGATCTGCTTCCTTTTTTGCCGGTCTGCTCGTAAAGCTGATCACATAGATCGGATTCTGTCCATTCATCATATGATAACTGCCCACTTTTTTCGCACGGCTTACCGCTACCTGAATGACTTCTGCCTCTTCTATCTCATTCTCTTCCGTATATTTTAACACCTGCATCATCGTCTCGAGTGAGATTGCATTGAGCACCACCCGTACAAATGGGTTCTTCTTCCGGATAGCATCCAGGATTTCATACAACTTTCCTTTACTGCCCCCGATAAATACGCAATCAGGTGCCGGCAGTTCTTCCAGTGCCTCCGGCGCCATACCTTCTATCACATGCAGATTATCCACGTGCATCCGCCTTGCATTTTCACGGATCAGTTCCTGCGCCTCCACTTTCTGTTCGATTGCATAGACGTTACCTTGCGTTGCAACCATGGCGGCCTCTACGGAAATAGAGCCTGTTCCTGCTCCGACATCATATACAACTGCATCCTTCTTAATCTTAAGTTTAGCAATCGAAATGCTTCTTACTTCTTCCTTGGTCATCGGTACATCGCCACGTACAAATGTATCATCCGGAATTGCCGGAATCACCGGGCTTTCGCCGCCGGATTCATTTTCAATATAAAGGACCGCCAGATTCTCTCCTTTGTAATGAAGCAGTGATCTTGCTGTTCCTGTCTGAATCTCTTCATTCTTATAAGAAAGTTCTGTCCCGATCCTGACTGTTACTTCGCCCATTCCATATTCCGTCATTTTTGTCAGGATCTGACGGATCTCTTCTGCATTACTTACAAGGGCGAATACCTTTTTATTCTCCTTAATGACCGCCATCAGATTTTCTTTTCTTCCATGCAGGCTTACTAGTGCCGCATCCTCCCATGTTACGCCAAGCTTTGATGCAAAATATATGATGGATGATACTCCAGGCACCACTTTTGTCTCAATCTGTGGGTCATCTTTCGTCAATTCCAGAATCTTCTTCGCACCGCTGTAAAATCCTGTATCACCGGACAACGCAATCGTTACATTTTCATATTCCGGATTTTCTTTGATATAAGAAATGATCTCATCCGGGCGGTATGCTTCATATATGGTCTGTCCGACTTCTGCCACTGCCTCGATCATCCTGCCTGCTCCGATCAGAAGTTCTGCTTCCTGACAACATCTTTTTGCTTCCAGTGTAACCTGGTCTCTGGCACCTGCACCGATTCCCACCAGTGTAACTTTCCAGTGATTATCCAGTTCCAGTTCTTTCTGAAGGAATTTGGACATTTCTTCAAAATTCATTCCCTCTTCTTCTTCCGGTCTTCCGATCACAACCATTTTCACACCGGCTTCTAGTGCAGCCTGACATTTCTGCGGGTATCCACCTGCAAGTCCTGATTCTTTCGTTACCATATAAGCAATATCATATTCCTTTAACATGGCACGATTCATTTCCGTAGAAAACGGTCCCTGCATACAGATGAGATGACGTCCGGAGAATCCAAGTTCTTCACAATTAACTGCCACCTGGCCAATAGACAGAACGCGCGCATATACCCGGCTTTCGTAATCCGTCAGTCTTGTATAGGATTCCAGCTCCTTGCTTCCTGTTGTTACCAGAATATTTCCTTCTGTTTTTTCCAGATACTTTATCGCTTCATCCATATTTTCCACACAGATGCTTTCTTTGGTCTCTTCACTTCCCCTGACCAGTCTTAAATACGGAACCTGCATAACCTCGCAGGCACTTTTCAAGTTTTTGGTCACTTCTTTGGCATATGGATGTGTTGCATCGATCACATAATCCGGCTCAAACACCCTCATAAACTCGCCCATCTGCCCACTGTCCATCCGGTCGTGTGTCACCGTTATATTCTTCTCTTCCGGAAGCAGACTCTCCCCATAAGCGGTTGCCACACAGACGTGCAGTCTTACGCCTCTTCTTCCGAGATAAGATGCTAATTTTCTTCCTTCTGTTGTCCCTGCATATAATAGAATCTTTTTGTCTTTCATATACGATATCCCCTTGGTGTAACCATTTTTTCCCGAATTACTTTTGTCTGTTTATTTCCGATAAATACAGTAGAGAACATATCTACTGTTGTCTCTTTTAATTCTTTCAGTGTCAGTGTCTGCATTGTTTCTCCCTCGCGGGCAATGTTTTTCACTATTCCGCAGACGGTATCTTCCGCCTTATATTCCAGCATGATCTCACATGCTTTTGCAAGATAGGTACTGCGTTTCCTGCTGGACGGATTATAAAGGCAGATCACAAAATCAGCTTTTGCCGCACAGCGAAGCCTTTCTTCGATCAATTCCCACGGTGTCAAAAGATCACTTAAACTGATCAGACTGACATCATGTCCGACTGCTGCTCCAAGTACCGCAGAACCTCCCAGTGCCGCTGTCACTCCCGGGATTACTTCGATCACGACTTCCGGATATTCCTCACCGATTTCATACATCAGTCCTGCCATTCCGTATATCCCGGCATCTCCGCTGCATACCATTGCCGTTACAGCTCCTTTTGCTGCCTCTTCGAATGCCATCCTGCACCGTGCTGCCTCCTGTCTCATGGACGTTGTCAGATATCTCTTATCCGGAAAATATTCTTTTAATAATTCGATATATACGGTATATCCGACGATCACATCACATTTTTCCAGCGTCCGGACTGCTTTCAACGTCATCTGTTCATATGCCCCCGGTCCCATTCCTATCACATATACCTTATTCAAACTTCACCCTCCAATTATCCCAGGCAAATGCTGCTGTCACACCATTTTCTGCCTGTTTTCTGATCCGCAGTGTACCACCTGTATATACAGCACTTCTTTCACATACATTATCCACTCCGGTAACCTTTTTTACAAATGTAGAAACACTGAATTCTCCTTCTACTTTTTTTAATTCTTCTGCCGGATAAAATTCCGGCTCTATGTTATATTTGTTGCAAAATGTAAGCAATCCCTCTTCGTCTTTTTTTAGATCAATGCTTGCGATCCTGCCAATACTTTTCTTATTAATATGTGATTCTTTCAGTATCTTATCCACCAGCTGTTCTATCTGCTCTGCGGATGTCCCCCGTCTGCAGCCGATTCCCACCGTGATCCGTTGTGGTATCATCCTTAATACATGACTGCTTAATTTTCGTTCATATATCCCGATATAGATATCTGGATTCTCATAGGTTTCCTGTACGATCTTCACTTCTTCCGGCACAGTACCCTCTATCGAATCTCTTCCGCTCTCAATCGCGGCCACGACTGTCTTTCCTTCCAGAATCTTTGCCGAAATTTGCTTTGCCTTCTGCATATCTTCTATATAAAGATGATTCTTTCTGGCAAATACATCTATTGCCCATTTTCCCCGGATATCTGTAGCTGTTGTGATCACAGGCAGTGCTCCTGCCATCTCTGCAATTCTTTCAGCCATCTCATTTGCTCCGCCAATGTGCCCGGACAGGATCGGGATACAATATTGTCCTTTCTCATCCAGTACCAGTACCGCCGGATCTGTTGTCTTTGATCCTATAAAAGATGCGATCAAGCGCACGGCAATCTGTACTGCTCCAATAAAGATCAGTACATCCCGCGTCCGGAACTGTTCACCTGTCCATTCTCCGGCACTGCATTTTACCGCATCCTTGTCCGATTCCAGTTCTTTGCATTTTACCGCCTGCAGCACCTGGTGTCCTTCTTTTTCCAGTTCATGTGCTAAAGATCTCTCCAGTCTTCTTCCATTTCCGGTAAAACTGATCATTGCAATCTTCATCTTATTTTACTCCCTGACGGAACTCGGTGGTGAATTCCGGATCATACAGTTTCGAACGTTCATACGTATGATGTGTCACCACATCTCCAACGATGATCAATGCTGTCTTTGTAATTCCATGTGCTTTCGCAGTCTCTGCCAGTGTACTGACAGTACAGATGTAACTTTCTTCCTCCGGCCATGTTGCCTTGTATACAATTGCTGCCGGCGTGTCTTCTTTATAACCGCCTTCTATCAACTGGCCTTCCAGCTTTTCCAGAAGTCCTGTACTTAAGAAAAGTACCATCGTCGCATTATGACTTGCAAACGTTGCAACCTTTTCCTTCGCCGGAACCGGTGTTCTTCCTTCCATACGTGTGATGACAACACTCTGTGACACCTCCGGAAGTGTATATTCCAGATTCAGTGCCGCTGCTGCCCCGCAGAAGGAACTGACACCCGGGCAGGAATCATACGCAATTCCCAGTTCATCCAGATGATCCATCTGTTCCCGTATTGCACCGTACAGACACGGATCACCTGTATGCAGCCGAACCGTCATCTTCTGTTCCCGTTCTGCCTGTTCCATCACTTCCAGAACTTCTTCCAGTGTCATCTTCGCACTGTTATATATCTCGCATGTCTCCTTTGTACTCTTTAACAGCCCCAGATTCACCAGTGATCCCGCATAGATCACCACATCAGCCTGCTCCAGATAACGCTGTCCACGGACCGTGATCAGATCTTCGGCTCCCGGACCTGCTCCCACAAAATGTATCATTTTCCGACTCCTTCCTGTCCTGCAAAGAACCTGCCACCAGCAACTTCTCCTGCATACTCTGGTATCTATTGTATATTTCGTTCTTTTCTGAATCTTTCTATCAGTTCTTCTGCTTTTTCTGTCTTTCCAAGGATTCCGTATACATTGGAAAACGTGACCGCTCCCACCTGTATCTCTCCTTTCCCCCGGTAGTTCAGATATTCCTCCATACGCATCATGATTTTTTCCATAATGCGTGTTCGTTCTTCCTCGCTGCATTTCTCCAATGCATCATCCGTCGTCACACAGTCAAGAAATTCGACTGCCTTCCCTCCGGCAATTCCCGCTCTCAATGCGGCCGTGGCGAATAAATCCATCCGACAGTCTGCCCATCTGGAATGGGTATTCATGATTCCGCCGGATACCTTGATCAGTTTCCCGATATGTCCGACCAGCAGGACACCTTTACAATCCTGTTCTACCGCCATATCTATGGTCTGACCAATATAGTTACTACATTTTACCACATCATTTTCTTCTATACTATACTGTTCTTTCAGAAAATCCAATCCGTAATTACCCGGTGCAATGATCAGATACCTGTACTTTTCCGCAAGGCATACCTTCATCTCTACTTCAATGGTATCGATCAGCGCCTGTTCACTCATCGGATTCACAATACCGGTTGTCCCAAGTATTGAAAGTCCTCCTTCTATTCCAAGTCTTGGATTAAATGTTTCTTTTGCCAGTCTTGCCCCTTCCGGAATCGAAATCTCTACATCAATTCCACCGGTATAGCCAACCTCTTCACAGGCTTCTTCTACTTCTTTTCCTATCATCTGCCTTGGCACACGGTTAATTGCGGCTTCTCCCACCGGCTGATTCAGTCCGGGCCTGGTCACTCTTCCTACCCCGATCCCGCCATCAATATGAATCTGTCCTGTTTCAGAAAGCCCTACCTGACTGTAAACCAGTACTCCATTCGTGATATCCGGATCATCTCCGCTGTTTTTTTTGACCGCACAGGATACCATATCCGGCAATTCCCTGTCTGTATATTTTCTCTGTATATCCGTGATATCCAGCTGCAGCTTTTCTCCCTGCGGCAGTTCTACCGACACCTGCTCTACTTTTTCACCTGTAAAAAGCATCTGCATTGCTGCCCTCGTTGCAGCCTGTGCACAGGTTCCGGTTGTATACCCTTTTGCTAATTCTTTTTTCGGCATATGGACTCCTTTCCATCAGGGAGCGAGGTTTTGGCTTTTTTAATATCCCCTGACGCAAAAATGGAGGACTGCAGTTTTCTACATTCCTCCAACAATTTTAACGTTTTCATACTTACATGTCAAATTATCTGTATGACGGTTCTCCACTTATTCGTTACCATTTTTGTTCTTACATTCTTGTTCCCATGCTTTGATTTCACCGCATGCAATCTTCATTCCCGAATCTCCGGACGGCTGGGTCTTGAAGTCATCCGGCATCTCATGAAGTACGATCGTCCTGCCGACAACATCCATTGGATAGAATCTTCCAGTATAAATCTCCATCCATGCAGTTCCATCATTACTTAATACCGGCGGCAGATCTCCTGCATGTCTGGGATGTTCTTCTTTTTCCGGATTATAGTGTCCTTTTGTATCTGCAAATGGATCCTGTGAATCTCCCGTACACGCATTTCCTTCATGAATATGGAATCCAAAAAATCCTCCGTATTTCTTCTCCAGTTCCTCCGGGATTCCCATCAGTTCTCCTAAAAGAACTGTGCCATTATACACTTCATAGAGATATACATTTCCACGAATATCAGGGTATTCTTTGCTCCCTTTTATCCTGGCATGGGCCTGCGGAAGTCCCTGGATTGCTTTATAGATCATATTATCACGCTCCTTCGCATTTATGGTATGCAAAAGAGTATAAATATGTGTGGCTTTTTTCTATTTAATTAATTATCGCGGACTCTCTTCCTTTTCTTCCGGCCGGGTATCAACCGCTTAATGCATTAAATAGCAACTCTACTGAATAAACATCGCATCCCCAAATGAAAAGAACCGGTACCTCTCCTTCACAGCCTCTTCATAAGCCGCAAGCACGTGCTCCCGTCCTGCAAGCGCAGATACCAGCATGATTAATGTAGATTCTGGAAGATGGAAGTTCGTGATCAGACAATCCAGTACTTTGAATTTATAGCCCGGATAGATGAATATCTGTGTCCATCCACTCTTCGCTTCCAGATGTCCATTCTCATCTGCTGCCGATTCTACCGTTCTGCAGCTTGTCGTTCCGACGCAGATAACACGGTGTCCCGTCTCTTTTGCACGATTGATCTTCTCAGCCGCTTCTTCATCGATCATGAAGAATTCCGAATGCATATGATGCTCGGTAATCTCATCCACTTTTACCGGACGGAATGTTCCAAGCCCCACATGAAGTGTAACTCTCGCAATATCCACACCTTTTGCCTTAATCTCTTCCAGAAGTTCCGGTGTAAAATGCAGTCCTGCCGTCGGTGCTGCTGCCGAACCTGTGTGAGTTGCATATACCGTCTGGTAACGGTTCTTATCCTCCAGCTGGTGTGTGATATATGGAGGCAGCGGCATCTGGCCAAGCTGGTCTAAGATTTCTTCAAAAATTCCGTCGAAATCGAATTTGATCAGACGGTTTCCTTCTTCTACCACATCAATGACTTCTCCCATCAGAAGGCCATCACCGAAACTAATCTTTGCTCCGACTTTTGCTTTCTTACCTGGTTTTACCAGCGTCTCCCATACGTTGTTTTCTTTTCTCTTCAATAATAATACTTCGATTTTGGCATTGGTCTCTACTTTGGAACCAATCAGTCTTGCCGGAATAACCTTTGTATCATTGATTACCAGACAGTCTCCCTCATGCAGATACTCTGTGATTTCTTTAAATACATGATGGGAAAAAGCCCCGGTCTCCTTGTCAAGGACAAGAAGTCTGGAGCTCGAACGATCCTCAAGCGGATCCTGTGCAATCAGTTCTTCCGGCAATTCATAATAAAAATCCTGACGTTTCATAATTATGAATTCCTTTCCCTTTTATTCTTTACGTATCTTTTTCTGATATGTTTTCATTTACAGTTGCATTTGAAGCTATTTCTTTTTCTGATTTATTTTCTACCAGACGATAGCCATTATACACTGGTTTTCCCAGTTTCTCAACTACAGAACTCTGTGTATTTTCTGTTTTTTTCAATTCCCGTATCCCAGACTCTTTCATTTGGACATTTTCCTGCGTTTTTGACAGCTCACCCTCTGATGTCTGCGGTTTCTGCTCTTCTACATTTGACTTTTCACATTCTGGTACAACTGTTCCCGGTTGCGCCATCCATGCTTTTATCTTCTTCTGATAGACCACTCTGGTATCACAAAGCAGGTCATGAAATCCACGTTTTTCCGAATCAATTCCTGCAACAATATAACCGATATTCACCGGAAGGCTACATAAGAATCTTCCAACCGTCTCGCGGTACACCACATTGAACAGTGTCAGCTTCTCTTCCGGATTTTTTGAAACTACCCGGAGATTCATCGCTTTCTTTCCAAGTGTCGTTCCTGTCAGATAGGTAAATGCAATAAAATACAACACTTTCAGAGCATACAGTACGATATCTTTCAACGAATAATGAAACAGGATATCCGTTCCCGTTATCGCACCGCCGCCAGCCAGTGAGATACCTGCAAATATCAGCCGCACGATCAGGAGGCCTGCAAATACTACCACACTGTCGATCATATAAGCCGCCATCCGCACCCAGAACCCTGCATACTCCAGATTCCCACTGGCACAGCAACTGTTCTGTCTGGCTAACTTCTCCTGATTATCGTAACTGTTCTGCATAGTACATCGGCACCCCGCTTTCTACACTTTTGGCGGTTTCCGTCAGAACCTGCGCTTCTGACTTCGGAACTAATGATTCTGCTTTGGAAAACAGCGACTGCAAAAGTCCTTCATCTGATTCCATCTCATAAAATGTAGATGTTCCAAGTTTTTTGCTCATCGCATCTTTCATATCCGGATACAGACTGATCTCATCGATCAGACCGTTGTTCTTCGCCTGCTTTGCAGTATAAGTTCTTCCGTCTGCCAGTTTCTTTACATCCTCCACTGACATATCACGGCCGTCTGCCACGATATTCACGAATTCCTCATAAGCTTCATTGATCTGATCCTGATAAATAGCAATCTGCTCGTCCGTAAATTTGCTGCTGTCCTTATTCTTTCCGCTCGTGATACTTACATAACGGATTCCAAGCTTTTTATACAGCCCGGACATATCATATCCTGACATGATCACACCGATGGAACCGGTCGTTGTATTCGAATTTGCATAGATTTTATCCGATGCCATAGACACCATATATCCACCGGATGCCGCATAATGTGCCATATAATCCCAGATCGGACGTTTTGTTGTCTCTTTATATTCTTTCAGTTTCTGATACAGTTCTTCGGATTCATAGACAGTTCCTCCCGGAGAATCTACATACAGAAGAATTCCTTTATTGTTAGAATCATCCATCAATTCATCGATATAATTCATCGTTGAATCATGCTGATATCCGCTGGATGCCTCCAGTGTACTGCTTCCACTCTGTTCCTGGATCGTACCTTCTACTCTTACGATTGCAATATAATCTTCAGACGGTGGATTAAACTGATACGAACCTCCGAGATTAATTATATCATCTGCACTGTTCTGAAGCAGATTTTTTGAAATTGTATTGGTAAATACGCTGGCAGCACTGACTCCAACGAACAGTGCTGCCGCTACTACCAGACCTATGATCTGTTTTTTCTTCATACGTAATCCTCTTGCTCTTTTTTACCGAGCTTTTATCTGATATGAATGAATGTTTTTTTATTTACGAAGTTCGATTCCCATACCCTCGAGTGCCTTTAAGATACGGTCCATAGCTGTAGATACATCTGCATCTTCCAGAGTCTTATCCTTTGCACGGAATACGATAGAATATGCAACAGATTTGAATCCTGTTTTAATCTGAGCACCTTCGTAAATATCGAACAGTGAATAGCTTTCCAGATATTCACCGCCCTTGCTTTCGATCACATCTTCAATCTGTCCTACCAGAATCTCTTTTGGCATTACCATACTGATGTCACGTGTCACTGCAGGGAATTTTGCAATTCCTGTATATTTACGATCAAATGTTGCTCTTGCTACGATCTCTGGCATATCGATTACTGCAATGTAGGCTCTTGTTCCGATTCCATAGTTATCTGCAACTTCCGGATGTACTTCTCCAAGATATCCGACTACTACACCATCATAAATGATGTTTGCCTGACGTCCCGGGTGAAGGAATGATTTTCCTGCATTCGGATCGTATTTTTCTTTCTTATGAAGTCCTACTTTATCGAAGAACTCTTCTACGACACCCTTCATAGTGAAGAAGTCGCCTTCGCCATACATACCAAGTGTGAACTGTACTCTTTCATCCGGCAGTTCTGTAAGTGGAAGTGCCTTTGGAAGATAAATGTTAGCCAGTTCGTATAATTTTACGTCTTTATTTCTTCTGTTATAGTTTGTTGCAAGTGATGTCAGCATACCATTCAAAGAAGATGTACGCATGATACTATAATCTTCTCCCAGTGGGTTCATGATCGGAATAGCCTTACGAAGATCAGAATCTTCCGGAAGCAGAAGCTTGTCAAATACCTTCGGGCTTTCGAATGAATATGTCATTCCCTGGCTGAATCCGCAGAACTCAGCGATATCACGTGCAACCTGCTCTACTCTTAACTTGAATGATAATTTTCCTGTTGTAGCTTCTCCACTTGGAAGTGTGGTCGGAATGTTATCATATCCGTAGAATCTTGCAACCTCTTCCGCAAGGTCAGCGATGCGGAATAAGTCATGACGGAAAGTAGGTGCGATGACTTCGCTTGTCTCTTCATCGAATTCCAGATCGATCTTCTTGAAGTATCCGATCATTTCTTCTTTAGAAATGTCTGTTCCAAGCAGCTTGTTGATCTTTTCCGCATCAAATGGTACTCTTACAGGCTCTTTCTTCTTGCTGTATACATCAACCATTCCTCCGACAACTTCACCGGCTCCCATCTCTTCGATCAGCTGGCATGCACGGTCAATGGCTGCCTCTGCATTATTTGGATCCAGACCCTTCTCGAATTTACCGGATGCATCGGTACGAAGTCCGATCTTCTTGCTTGATTTACGGATGTTGGTTCCATCAAAGCAAGCTGCTTCGAATAACATTGTCTGAACATCGTCTGTGATCATAGAGTTTTCTCCACCCATGATACCTGCGATACCGATGGATTTCTTACCGTCACAGATCATCAGTACAGATTCATCCATCTCTCTTTCCTGTCCGTCAAGAGTTGTGAATTTCTCACCTTTTTCTGCAGTACGCACTACAATTTCTTTTCCTTCGATCGTATCAAGGTCATATGCATGCATTGGCTGTCCGTATTCTTCCATTACATAGTTTGTAATATCAACCAGGTTGTTGATCGGGCGGATTCCTACAGAAGCCAGACGTCTCTGCATCCATTTTGGAGATGGTCCGATCTTAATGTTCTTTACGATTCTTGCACAATATCTTGGGCAAAGTTCCGGATTCTTAACGGTTACTTTGATATAATCTGCTGCATTCTCATCATTTCCTGTTTGTGTGACAACAGGTGGATAAAACGCTTTATTAAATGTAGCTGCTGCCTCTCTTGCAATACCTACAACACTGAAGCAATCTACACGGTTAGATGTGATCTCATATTCTACAACGACATCATCGAGGCCAAGTGATTTGATCGCACTCTCGCCTACAACGGCATCATCATCAAAAATATAGATTCCGTATTCCGGAGCCTCCGGATACATCTCTCTGTTAGAGCCAAGTTCTTCGATGGAACACATCATACCATCACTTTCAACACCACGGAGTTTTCCCTTTTTGATCTTGATTCCGCCTTCTACACGCTGTCCAGGCTCATGTCCGCCTGCTACACGTCCGCCTGCTAATACAACCGGTACCTTGTCTCCCTCTTTTACATTCGGAGCGCCTGTTACGATCTGAATCGTCTCTGTTCCGACATTTACCTGGCAGATGATCAGTTTATCTGCATCCGGGTGTTTCTCAATCTTGTCGATCTGTCCGATCACGATCTTATCAAGATCTGCATCTAATTTCTCATAACCTTCGACTTTTGTACCAGACAAAGTCATTGCATCTGTATATTCCTGAGCTGTTACATCAAGATCCGGAACATACGCTTTTATCCATGATAATGAAGTATTCATTTATAAATCTCCTTTTCGTATTATTACTTGTGCTCGCTAGAACTGTTTTAAGAATCTGATATCATTTTCGTATAACAGTCTCATATCATCGATCTCGTACTTCAGAAGTGCGATACGTTCCAGTCCTACACCGAATGCGAATCCTGTATATTCTTCCGGATCAATTCCGCACATTTCCAGTACGTGTGGATGTACCATACCACATCCGAGGATCTCGATCCATCCGGATCCTTTACAGAAACGGCATCCTTTTCCACCGCATTTGAAGCAGCTTACATCCATCTCGGCACTTGGCTCTGTGAATGGGAAATGATGTGGTCTGAATTTTGTCTTTGTGTCTTCTCCGAATAATTCTTTTGCAAATACTTCCAGTGTTCCCTTTAAGTCAGCAAATGAAATATTCTTGTCGATGATCAGTCCTTCGATCTGATGGAAAGAAGGTGAATGTGTTGCATCTACTTCGTCTGAACGGAATACACGTCCCGGTGACAGGATACAGATTGGAAGCTTGCCCTGCTCCATAATACGTGCCTGTACAGGAGATGTCTGTGTCCTGAGCACGATGTCTTTATTAATATAGAATGTGTCCTGCTCATCCTTTGCCGGATGTCCGTCCGGGATGTTCAGTTTACGGAAGTTGTACTCATCATACTCGATCTCAGGTCCTTCTACGACTTCGTATCCCATACCTGTAAATACACGCTCTACTTCTTCCAGTGCGATTGTATTCGGATGACGGTGTCCGACGCAGTTTTTCTTAGCCGGAAGTGTTACATCGATCACTTCTTTTTTCAGCTTTTCTGCACGGATTGCTTTTTCCATCTTTTCTTTATTTTCTTCCAGAACAGCTTCGATCGCTGCTCTTGTCTCATTTACCATCTGTCCAACCTTCGGTCTGTCCTCCGGTGCAACGTCTTTCATACCTTTTAATACAGCGGTAAGTTCACCTTTTTTACCAAGGAACTTTACACGCACATCATTCAGTTTTTCAGGCATATCGGCAGCTTCAATTGCTTTCAATGCTTCCTCTTTGATGTTCTGCAGTTTTTCTTTCATCATTTTCTTCCTTTCTTCGCATATCTTTATGTCAGCGTATGCTTTTGGGTATGCAAGAGAACCTGCCACTGGCAGCTTCTCTTGCATGCTTTGGCATAAAAAAAGCCCCGCCCCAAAAGGGACGAGACATATAACCCGTGGTACCACCCTGATTCCCGCAAAATATTTTTGCGGACACTCATTACTGCGTAACGTGCATCATACGGCATTCTCTACTTTTATTTCAAGAACACAGCTCGCGCGGGAAATTCATTCACCATCTGAACCCAAGGGAACTTTCAGCCTGTCGATTCCCTCTCTCTAGCGGAAAATGGCTCACTACTTACACGGTCATTGCCTTTATCTCATAATACTTAATTATTGTATCACATGAACAGAAGTTGTCAAGTCAGAAATTCTACTCCTGCTCCATATCCCGCAGGATCACATTCACTTCCCCGCCAAGCAGCAAAATATACATACAGAAATACAGCCACAGCATGATCAGTACAATTGTCGTCAAACTTCCATACATAGATGAAAATCCCTTAAAAATATTCAGATAGACCGAGAAGATCCATGATACGATCATCCATCCGACTGCTGAAAATGCCGCACCCATCAACTGAACTTTCAACTGTACAATGTGGTTCGGCAAAAATTTATAGATCATCATTGTAAACACAAACAGCAATACCGGTGTAATGATTCCACGTATCTGCATAATCTGATCCACCAAGCGTTCCATAAGCGGATAATGTTCCGTTACAAACAGATTCAATGTATTACCAAATACTGATAACACCAGCAGAAAGATAATTACAATAATAAACGCAACTGTATAAAACGTTGCGCGTATTCTTAAAATAATATAATTACGTGTCTCCTTACAGTCGTAAACGCAATTCAGACCTGTCGTCAGTGCCAGTACACCTTTCCCGGCTGACCAGAGTGCAACGATAATGGTCAGTGAAATGATACCGCCGGACTGATTATATACCTGATTCACAATGGATGTGATCAGGCTGTCTACTGATTTTGGAAACACCTGAAGGACAGCCGTCATAACGTCTGCCTTCGTAACCGGCGTATACTGTACCAGTGTGATCAACAGTAATATGATCGGAATCAGACTGAGCATGAAGAAGTACGCTGCCTGTGCAGCATAGGCACCTACATGATCTTTCCCGACTTGTCCGGTTATTTCCATTACTTTATCATATAGAAACTTAACTTTTTTCATCTTTTTCTCCCAAAATATTCGTCTCTATATTCTACCCGATTTTCTTTCGTTTGTCTATTAGAAATCATTCCGTTTCCAGGTGTGTTTTTCTCAACTATTCTTTCATTGATTATACTTATTTTTCAATTGTTGTTCCTGGATAGAACATTTGTAATATTTCCTGATAATTCTTCCCTGTTTTCGCCATTTCATTTGCTCCATTCTGGCTCATACCAATGCCATGACCGTATCCGCCGCCTGTGATTTTGAATATATTACCAGCCTTTTTCACTTTAAAAAATGCGCTTGGAAGCAGCGTACCACTTTGGGCAACCGTACCATCCTGTTTCTTTATTTCATATCCATTTCCCCCCAGCGCCTTTCGTATCTTATTCTCTGTATCAACTGTAATACTTCCCTTATCACCGACAGCTTTTATCTGCAGCGCGACACCTCCCGGTCCTGTTTTCGTTACTTCTAATGACTGTACCGTCCCGATATTCTTTTTTACATTCTCCGCCAAAAGTGTACTCAATATATCCTGATCTATATCAGCTTCCCACCGGTACCATGGAAGTGATTTTTCATAATCTCCTTTCTTATCTTTTACTTCTACCGACTGAAGATATCCATTACTTTCATTTTCACTCGTTCCCCAGGCTTTCATGGTTGTTGTCTTTCCGCAAGATGTTGAATAATAATACGTTGTTACAATATTACCTTTATATTTTAACACCTCGCCGGCAGTTTCCCTTACCGCTTCTGTGGATGCATCCTGCTGTGCCGAATTATTATATACCTGATAATCTGTGCTGTCATTGACATGCGCCTGATATTCCGGATAAGCATAGTCTTCCATCTGGCGTTCCGCGTAATTTCTTGCGCAGACTGCCTGTGCCTTTAAGGCTTCTTTCTGATAGGATGCCGGCATTTCACTGGGAACAACTTTGCATAGATAACTTTCCACCGGAAGTTCATTAATAATTACTATTCCTTCTGATGTTGCATAAAGATCCAGTATTCCGGCATAAGAAGGATTTCCATATCCTCTCCTGATGCTGCTGACAACCATCTCTCCCCCATCTTTTGCTGTTACTCTGATTTTTCCATTCTGAAATCCGACATCTTCCTTTGTGATCGTTATTTTCTCATTTTCTGCAGTCTCTTCCCTGGTACCAGTTTTTTCTATTATAAGACCTCCCGTTGCACTGACCTTTAATTCTTTATGTACAATCTGTTTATATCCATCGGTCATGAGCAATATCCTGATATTTTTCTGTGCTGCCTCCGTACTCTCTGATTTTTTCTGGTCTTTCTTTTTATCATTTTTCTTTTCAGATACAGATTTCAGTAATTCTTCCCATCTGCTCTGAATAGATATTTCAGAATGCGTTTGCTCTTTTCCCACAGCACTTTCTTCTATGCCTGCTTTCAAGCCTCCGATCACACACAATAACAGTAAAATCCATGTTATATAGATACTGTAATGCTTTTTATTCCGTCTCCGCAATTTTCTTTCCTTTCTTCCCGCCCTTTATACCCGAAAAAAGACAGCCGTAAAAACGACTGTCTTTTATCTTTTGTATATTCCCCAAAATGCCGGTTCCTGTATTCTGACTCCTAGCACCCAGCTAGGTGGGTATCCGCATCTGCTTTTCTGCCTTCCACTGCAAAATCGATGGCCTGACATATTACAGAGATGTAAGACTCCCGTTTAAAGTATTGTAGGTTCAAAACTACAGGAGTGTCGAACATTCCAGGTTTCCACTGCACTTATTATAACCCATTTACATGGATTTTACAACCCTATAACATTATCCGATTTTAATCAGATTCATTAGTGGATCTTATAACTGTGGTCCTGCTGAAACTAAAGCTTTACCTGCTTCATTTCCTTCATATTTAGCAAAGTTCTTGATGAATCTTGCAGCAAGATCTTTTGCCTTTTCTTCCCACTCAGATGCATCTGCATATGTGTCACGAGGATCAAGGATTCCTGTATCAACACCTGTAAGTTCTGTAGGTACTTCAAAGTTGAAGTATGGGATTGTCTTTGTTGGAGCATTCTTGATATCTCCGTTCAGGATAGCATCGATGATTCCACGAGTATCTTTGATAGAGATACGTTTTCCTGTTCCGTTCCATCCTGTGTTAACAAGATAAGCTTTTGCACCGCTCTTCTCCATCTTCTTAACAAGTTCCTCTGCATATTTTGTAGGATGCAGTTCCAGGAATGCCTGTCCGAAGCAAGCTGAGAATGTTGGTGTAGGTTCTGTGATTCCACGCTCTGTACCAGCAAGTTTTGCTGTAAATCCTGACAAGAAGTAGTACTGTGTCTGTTCTGGTGTCAGTACAGATACCGGAGGAAGTACTCCGAATGCATCAGCAGAAAGGAAGATTACATTCTTAGCTGCAGGTGCTGAAGATACCGGACGTACAATATTTTCAATATGATTGATTGGGTAAGATACACGTGTATTCTCTGTTACACTCTTATCTGCGAAATCAATCTTTCCATTCTCATCAAGTGTTACGTTCTCAAGAAGAGCGTTACGTTTGATTGCGTTGTAGATATCTGGCTCAGATTCTTTGTCAAGGTTGATAACCTTAGCGTAGCATCCACCTTCAAAGTTGAATACTCCGTTGTCATCCCATCCGTGCTCATCATCACCGATCAGGAGACGCTTAGGATCTGTAGAAAGTGTTGTCTTTCCTGTTCCTGAAAGTCCGAAGAAGATCGCTGTATTCTCTCCGTTCAGGTCTGTGTTAGCTGAGCAGTGCATAGAAGCCATTCCCTTAAGTGGGAGGAAGTAGTTCATCATAGAGAACATACCTTTCTTCATCTCTCCGCCGTACCATGTATTCACGATAACCTGCTCTTTGCTTGTGATGTTGAACATTACTGCTGTCTCTGAGTTCAGTCCTAATTCTTTGTAATTTTCAACTTTTGCTTTAGAAGCATTGTATACTACGAAGTCTGGCTCAAAGTTTTCAAGCTCTTCTTCTGAAGGTTTGATGAACATATTTGTTACGAAATGAGCCTGCCATGCAACTTCTACGATGAAACGGATTGCCATACGTGTATCTTTGTTTGCTCCGCAGAATGCATCTACAACATAAAGTTTTTTGTCAGAAAGTTCTTTGATCGCAATATCTTTTACTGCTTTCCAAGCTTCCTGTGTTGCAGGATGGTTATCATTCTTATATTCATCAGATGTCCACCATACAGTATCTTTTGAATTCTCATCAACTACGATGAACTTATCTTTTGGAGAACGTCCAGTGTAGATACCTGTCATTACATTGACTGCACCAAGTTCACTTTCCTGTCCTTTTTCAAAACCTTCGAGTTCTGGTTTTGTCTCTTCCTCAAATAATAATTCATAAGAAGGATTGTGTACGATTTCTGTCGTTCCTGAAATGCCATACTTGCTTAAATCGATTTTAGCCATCTTCATTTAACCTCTTTTCTTTTATTTGCTGCTGTATATTTATAAATTCTAGTCTTGTTATATTCTCCCACAACAGCATTTGTTTTATTATTGCATTTTTCTACGCAAAAGTCAATACTTTAACAATCTTTTCACAATGTGTTTTTGCAAGTTCTTTCTCTAAAACTTTTATTTTTTATTCTATTTTTTGTTTTAAAAGCACAAAATGCAAGATTTCACACGAAATCTTGCATTTTGTGTATTTTTATCAATACAGAAAATATATTTATCATTTTGTAAACGTTCTATACTTCCAGAATATTCTTCACTGTATCTTTCATCTTATCAGCATCACATTCCAGATCATGCAGAATATTTGCATTCAGGATATCTTTGATCGCCTGCGGCATCTCACGTCCTGATGTTTCTTCCAGAACCTTCAGAAGACTGAACTCATCCTGATCTGCATACTTCGGATCAATTGCACTCATGACACTCTTCACGAATTTATATGGACTTGCTGTTGATGCAATCACGCATTTCTTATTGTCTCCACTGTTCTTCTGATAACATTCACACACATAAGATGCTACACTTGTATGTGTATCCATCACATACCCTGTCTTATCATATACTTTCTTGATATTCTGCGCACACTCTTCTTCTGTCGCATATCCAGCTGCGAAATCATCAAGACGTGCCTTCATATCTTCTGTAATTGTATATTTTCCTGTGGATTTTAATGCTTCCATCATATCTTTTGTCTTCTGGTCATCATCTCCGCTGATCCGATAAAGCAGACGTTCCAGGTTGCTTGAAATCAGGATATCCATAGATGGTGATGTTGTGAGGATAAACTCACGGTTTCTGTCATAATCACCTGTCTGGAAGAAGTCAAATAACACTTTATTGTCATTCGATGCACATACCAGTTTATCGATTGGGACTCCCATCTGTTTTGCATAGTATGCAGCCAGGATATTACCAAAGTTACCGGTCGGAACTACTACATTGATCTTCTCACCGTCTTCAATCTCTTCATTTTCCAGAAGTTTGGCATATGCATTGACATAATATACCACCTGGGGAACCAGACGTCCGATATTGATCGAGTTGGCTGATGAGAACTGATAGCCTTTCTTCGCAAGTTCTTCTGCAAGTTCTTTATCCTCGAACATGGCTTTTACACCACTCTGGGCATTATCGAAATTGCCATGGATCGCTACTACATTTACATTTTCGCCTCTCTGTGTCACCATCTGAAGTTCCTGCACTTTGCTGACTCCGTTCTTAGGATAGAATACGATGATCCTTGTTCCTTCCACATCTGCAAATCCGGCAAGTGCAGCTTTTCCTGTATCTCCGGATGTGGCAGTCAGGATTACGATTTCATTCTTTACATCATTCTTCTTTGCTGAAGTCGTCATCAGATGTGGCAGAATAGATAACGCCATATCTTTGAACGCGATCGTTGCACCATGGAATAATTCCATATAATAAGTATCATCTACTTTTACAAGCGGTGCGATCTCTTCTGTGTCAAATTTGCTGTCATAAGCTTTATCGATACAGCTTTTCAGTTCTTCTTCCGTAAAATCTGTCAGGAACTGTTTCATTACAAGATATGCGATCTCCTGATATGTCTTTCCTTTCAGATCCGACATTGATACATCCAGTTTCGGAAGTTCTGATGGTACAAAAAGTCCTCCGTCCGGGGCAAGTCCCTTCAGAATTGCTTCAGATGCTGTTACTTTCAGATTCGAATTTCTTGTACTTTTGTAATATAAACCCATGCCAATGCTCTCCTTATATGATTACTTTCTCTTGCTGTTTGTATATTTTACAAGTCCACCTGCAGCGATCAGTTTCTGCATGAATTCAGGGAAAGGCTGTCCCTGGAATTCCATACCTTTTGTTCTGTCGTAAATCTTACCGCTGTCAAAGTCGATCTCTACTTCATCACCTGCTTCGATTGCTTTTGCCGCTTCCGGACACTCAATGATCGGAAGTCCGATATTGATCGCATTACGATAGAAAATTCTTGCAAACGTCTCTGCGATAACGCAGCTGACACCTGCTGTCTTAAGACATAATGGCGCATGTTCTCTTGAAGAACCGCATCCAAAGTTCTTGTTGGCAACAATAATATCTCCAGGCTGTACTTTATTTACAAATTCAGGGTCGATATCTGCCATTGCATGGCTTGCAAGTTCCTGTGCATCGAATGAATTCAGATATCTTGCAGGAATGATTACGTCTGTATCTACGTTATCTCCGTATTTAAAAACATGTCCTAAAGCTTTCATTATTTGTCACCTACTTTCTCTGGGTTAGCGATATATCCTGCGATTGCACTTGCTGCTGCTACTTCCGGTGATGCCAGATAAATCAGGGAATCTACATGCCCCATTCTTCCTACGAAATTACGGTTTGTTGTAGATACACATTTTTCTCCTGCTGCCATAACACCCATATGTCCACCCATACAAGGTCCACAGCTTGGTGTGTTGACTGCACATCCTGCGTCTACGAAGATTTCCAGAAGGCCTTCTCTGATACACTGTTTGTAGATTTTCTGTGTTGCCGGAACGACCATAACACGTACATCCGGATGAACAGTATGTCCCTGAAGAATGGCAGCTGCTTTTCTCATATCTTCCATTCTTCCGTTTGTACAGGATCCGATCACGACCTGATCGATCTTGATTGGTTCCATTGCTTCGATCTCGTCAATCGTCTTCGCATTGCCCGGAAGATGCGGAAATGCTACTGTTGGACGGACTTCGGAAAGATCGATCTCTACAACACTTTCATATTCTGCGTCCTCATCTGCTTCGTACACTTTATATTCTTTCTTTGTATGTTCTTTTAAGTATTCTTCTGTCTTTTCATCTACCGGGAATATTCCGTTCTTGGCTCCGGCTTCGATTGCCATGTTTGCCATTGTGAATCTGTCTGCCATAGAAAGATTCTTAATTCCGTCTCCGGTAAATTCCATGGATTTGTAAAGAGCTCCGTCCACACCGATCTTACCGATGATATGGATGATGATATCTTTACCACTTACATATTTGCCAGGCTTTCCTGTCAGTACGAACTTGATCGCACTCGGAACTTTGAACCACAGTTCTCCCATTGCCATACCTGTTGCAATATCGGTTGTTCCGACACCTGTTGAGAATGCACCCAGCGCACCATATGTACAGGTATGGGAATCTGCGCCAATGATACATTCCCCTGCTGCAACAACTCCGGCCTCCGGAAGGATTGCATGTTCTACTCCTGATTTTCCCTGTTCAAAATACCAGCTAAGTCCCTGATTCTTTGCAAATTCACGGATCGATTTTGAGTTCTCTGCTGATTTGATATCTTTATTCGGTGTAAAGTGGTCTGGTACCAGTACCACCTTGTCTTTGTCAAATACTTTGTCTGCCATCTGTCTGAAGATTGGCAGAGCCATAGGACCTGTGATGTCATTTGCCATGACTACATCTAACTTTGCTTCTATTAACTGACCGGCTGTCACGCTGTCAAGACCTGCATGAGCTGCCAGTATCTTCTGTGTCATCGTCATTCCCATAACGAACCTGTACCTCCTTGATCTCTCATAGTTTTATACTGTATTTTAGCACAGTAAAAAAGGGCATGCAAGAAATTATAAATTTTAGTGCATAATTTTTCACTTCTGTTTCTTGATATTATGCAGATATGGGATCTCAATCGGATCGATCGGAGTAGCCGGATTTTCAATTTTTCCCTTCAGAGTTCTTTTGTGTTTCTTAAGGAGCGCACCACCTTTGTTGTAGAACCAGAAAGAATATGTCAGAATTTTATGGGCCGGTCCCATCTTGTCTTTTGCCGTCTTTCCATAGAGTACTCCGCCTGCTTCAATCGCAGCTTTACTCCGTATCAATGCGATCAGTTCTGTCTCACAGGTAACTCTTTCCGGAAGAATCGTATAGCCTGTCCCGATGCAGTCCGGTCTGTGTGCATCGCTTCCCCCTATTCCCGGCTTTTTATATTTTTCCGCAAGCTTTCTTGCACCTTCGTTCGATTCTGCAGATTCACATGCATTAAAAGCCTCTATAAAGTCAAATCGCTTGATCAGTTCCGGTGACTTATAGAATCTGCTGGTATTCGTAAAGCTCAGGTACTTTTCTCCGCATGGATGTGCAGGTCCTAAGATTCCACCATGTCTGTGCACAAAGTCGATCAGCACAGACACCGGAAGTCCCTTCACTTCCAGGAGACGCATCTTAACACCTTCCGGCATGATACAGATAATATGACCTGCATCCAGTGTATCATATTCGATTCCCTTCAGAACTACGAAGTCTTCATGTACCTTTCCTTTCATGTGATATTTCCAGTGACGATAGCCATGATAAGTGTCATGATCCGTGATCAGCATTCCGTCAAATCCTTTTTCTTTCAAGGTTGTGATGTATTCATCCAAGCTTACCCGGCTGTCCACTGAGCCTTCCCGCACATGGCAATGCATATCTATCTTCATAAGTAAGCCTCCTTAACTTTATTCTTAATAGTATTATATCACATCCCTCTTAAATTACAACGAAACTGCTTCCCGGCTTTCTTATATCTTTCTTAATCTGATCTGTCAAAATAATACATCCTGCCTGTAGGTAACAGTTTCTATTGCATATTTCGGTATAAAAAATACCTGATGCAGTTTTTAATTTTCTGCACCAGGTGTTTTTCTTATCACATTCGTATATAGAAATTACCGTCTGTGTCGGATTTTCTTCATTAATCAATATCGTCAGGATGAAAAACTACAACATCTGAATCATCTGTTTCAAAAATCTCCACATCATCTTCATCTAGAAATCCGTCTTCCGGCTCATCCGTTTTTTCAACTGTCACAACATCTTCATCGTCGTCCAGATTATCTTCATCTGGCTTCGTATCATCCAGATCAAATATTTCTGTCACAGTCTCTTCCTTATCTGTATCTTCAGCATTATCCGTTTTTTCTTTATTCCCGGCTGCTTCCATACTTTCTTCCGGCTCTCCATCATCTAAAAGCATTCTTGCTTTTTCAACCTCAGACTCCATAGATACCTGTTCTTTGATCTTCTTTGAGAATATCTTTTCTTTCTTTCCAATCTTTCTGGACTGCATCATCGTCTGAACTACAATTCCGATCACTGCAATTGCTGCACTCATCACATATCCGATCCAGCCAATCTTCGTCATTCCACACACAAACGGTAATGCCATTCCAGCCTCTACACCGCCCATGATGCCAGTCACAAATATAACAAAAAACTCAGCAAAAATTACCGTAAGTATCGCAACGATCAGAGCGATAACCGCACAAATAGCAAGTACTATCACTGACTTTGTTTCAAGCAGCGTAACAAATGTGCCGAAGGATCCGAAAAATGTCATAATAAAGATTCCAAATTTGCGAAGTGCCGCACACATAACGCATAATATTACCGCACACACTGCAACCGCCACAAGCATTTTTGTCATATCAAAGCCGGCAATCACTCCTACCGTTGCTCCAATAACTGCTCCCACAGCTAGTCCTACAAGTGCCGATAACACCCTTACAATTTTCAGTCCAAACAAAGCTATGATTACTCCTACCACAACTGTTGCGATCAAAGCCCCCATAATTTCCGGCGTCTTTCCTGCAACAAAGATACTCGTGGGTCCGTCTGCCGATTTCAAAACTGATGTTACGTTCTCCATATCCATACTCCTTTCTCTTATACCCCTCATTATACATAATCACCGCTGCCGGTTTTGTATTCTCAAAAGTATAAAAGGCCGTGTTTCCGAAGATTCACAGCCTCTGGTTCCATATCTGCCTTTAGAATGCTACTGCTCCCGTTGATGTTCCGTTAATTACATAATAAACAGCTGACTCTTCTGGCTTTATGTATAAATCCATTGTCTTGATATCTCCGATTTTGTTTCCAGAAGATGTCCATGCTTTTTTTACTCTTGCAATGATTTCTTTTTCTTCCACCTGTTTTCCATAGTATTCAACAAAAGCACTTACTTTAATCTCTTTCTTTGCTGTAGATTTCTTAGCTGTTGTTTTCTTTGTCGTTGTCTTCTTAGCTGTCGTCTTTTTAGCAGGTGCTTTTTCTTCTGCTTTTTTGGCAGTTACTTTTTTCTCTGCTGTTTTCTTTTCTGCTGCCTTAGGCTCGGTTTTCTTCTCTTCTGCTTTCTTCTCAGCCTTTTTTTCTTCCGGCTTAGCTTTTTCTTCTTTTACAATTGAGTTTACTGGCTCTGCCTTTGGAGCTGCGACTTTCTTCTCAGTCTCCTTCTCTATCTTCTTCGGCTCTGCTGCTGCCACTACCTTCACTGTCTCTGCTTTCTTTACTGTCTCTGCTTTTTCTGATGTCTTAGTTTCTGGTGCAGTTACTTTAGCAGTTACATCTTTTGTGGTTGCTGTTGTTACTTTTTTTGTAGCCATTTTATTTCCTCCTAAATCTCTCTAAGCCCTATTACCTAGTTGTCAATATTATAACACATTCTTCCAAAAATGCAATTCCACGCCATATTACATGCACATTACACACCAAACATCTCTAAAATCAGCCCTGCTGCCACAGCAATTCCATATAATACTGCAATAATCTTTACGTTTTCTTTCTTATCCGGATTTACCTTAAACAAAACGACCAGACCAATTCCGGCCCCTGTACACAATCCCGCAATAACCGATGCAAATGAAATTGCTCCACTTAAATATAGCTGTGTCAGAATCACAGATGCCGCACAGTTAGGGATCAATCCGATCAATGCTGCGATCACCGGCTGGAATACTGTATCCCCCAGCATCATAGCAGAAATCCTGTCAATTCCCAGTACTTCAATACACAGATTTAAAATAAATGTAAATGCAAATAAATATAAGAATATCTTTCCGGTATGACGAAGTGCCGGCTTTACAATTCCGGATGAATGATTGTGACATCCACAGTCATGACAGAGTTCTCCTTCATGATGTGGAACTGCAATTTCCTTTTTAAAGAAAATATCCACCAGATATCCTGCAACGATCGCAATGATCACTTTCGCCAGAAGCAATATACCAATCTTGCCGGCATGCTCCGGATTTCCCATAATAATAAGAATTGCTTCGTCCGATGTTGCCAGAAATACAGCAATCAATGTTCCGATCGTAATAATCCCTCCAGAATATAGATTGGCTGCCATAACCGAGAATCCACACTGTGGAACACATCCTACTACTGCTCCTACTACCGGTCCGGCCTTATCTACTTTTATCATAAGCTTTTTTGTAAAATCACTGGAATAGTGTTCCAGTGCCTCTATCAGCAGAAAGGCCAGAAACAGAAACGGGAGCATCTTAATACAGTCAAGCGCCGCATCAGTAAATACATCAATCAGCATTTCCATAATTTCTATCTCTCCTTTATCTATTTTTTCATAACATTTTTATTCTAGTTTGTATGTCCGTATTTTTCAAGCAAAACATGCCATTCGGCATTACATATTTTTTCTCAGTTATTCTGTAATTTTCAGTCTTTTTTCTGTATAATACATTATATATAGACTATTTTCACAGAAGGGACGTGATCATATGAGTACTTTTGAACGAATCCGGTCCGGTCTTCCGGGTCTTGACTCTATGCTTGATTCCATCCGTATGGGCGATAATGTCGTCTGGCAGGTATCCAGCATGGATGACTATATGCACTTTGTAACTCCTCTCTGTAACCAGCTTCATGAAGAAGGAAAGGAACTTTTATACATGCATTTTTCCGGACACCCTGCTCTTCTTCATACATTGCAGCAGGCTTACCAATATCCTGTCGATATCTAATTCACCATCAATGGAACTGATACCGGTGAATTTGTATTTAACCTGTTACAGTGCAGACCGCTTCAGGTCGGCACAAGAAGAGATGCCGTAACCGTTCCTTCGCTCCCGGAAGATAAAACAGTGTTCTCCGTTACCGGTTCTTCCATGGGCGGGTCCCGGGCAGAAGATATTGACTATGTAGTCTTCGTCGACTCCAGGGCTTATTATGAATTCCCGTATAAACGGAAACCAGATATCGCCCATATTATCGGAGACATCAATCATCATTTCCGCAAAAGCAATCAGAACCTGCTTTTGTTCGTACCTGGACGTATCGGAACTTCCTCACCGGAACTTGGGGTTCCTGTAAGCTTTGCCGCGATCAATCACTTCTGTGCAATCTGCGAAATGTCGGACAGTGAAGTTGGATACATGCCGGAGCTTTCTTACGGAAGCCATATGTTCCAGGATCTGGTAGAGGCAGAGATTTTTTACACCGCGTTATTTGACACTCCAAAGACACGGATTTTTAATCGTACTGTTTTTCACGATATGCCTAACATTCTCACGGAAATACTGCCGGATTGTAAAGAGTATGAAGACATTGTAAAAGTATGCCATACGGAAGGCATGCATTTGAAGTTATACTCAGATATTCAGAACAGTGAAACCGTACTGGGATTCGAATCATAATCAAATACATCACAACACACAAGAAATGAGCAGCGTACACTGCTCATTTCTGTTTTATACATTATTAGATTATATTCATTGTCAGTTATCTTTTATAGATTCCCTCCAGTATATCTACGGTCCCTTCAATTCCAAGAAGGCTTGCATTCAACAATATCTCATGAGAACTGATGCTTCCCCATTCCTGCCCCGTATGGGTTTCGTAATAGTATTTCCGTTCTCTGTCCATTCGTTTAATGCGGTCGAGAGCCTTCTTCTCAGACACATCGTATCTTTCTGCAATACGTTTGATACGGTCAGCCCTGTCAGCACAGATAAATACATTGATACAGTTCGGATTATCCTTCAAGATATAGTCCGCACATCTTCCAACGATTACACATGGTCCGCGTTCTGCAAGCTTTTTGATAATTTCCGTCTGTAATTCATACATCTGTTCAGATAACGGCTGTACATATTCTTCCGAATTAATATAGGAAGAATATCCCATCGGTGTGATCAGATAACTGGATACAAAACTGTTAAGAGAAGTCTCATCAATTGCCTTTGCCGTCTCTTCTCTGATATCCATCTTCTCTGCTGCCATTCTGACAAGATTGTTATCATATAACGGAATATCCAGTCTTGTTGCAAGAAGGTTGCCGATCTCATGGCCGCCGCTTCCAAACTGTCTGCCTATTGTTATGATCTTATGTGTCGTCATAGGTATCCCTCCTTCGGATGAAAGTATCACGATTTCTTTGTCCCTATTATACCTGTTTCCGTCAGAAAATACCATACATTTCATTCAATTATTCTGTCAATTTTTATACTGCCTGTCGCCTTTCCTCTACCAGAAATCCTTTTTCCCTCAGCTCCTGCTCAATCAGATCCAGCGTCTCTTCGCTGTCGGCACTGACCTTATGATAATGATAGTTGGATGTGATGTTCTTAAGCGGACTGGACTTGCCACTTCGGATATCTTCCATAAATGCTCCGACCTTTCTCCGGGAACTTAAGGCCAGTTCCGCCTCCATCTTTCCATAGACTCTGTGATGGATCATGACATTGTCTACACATCCTCCCAGGTCAACGATCGTATTCAGCTCTTCTTCCAGCTGTTCATCTGTGTGCTGTACTTTAAATATCCGACACACCGTCTTTGGCTGGTTCAATATATAGCCGCGGTTTGTAGATATGATCTCATATCCTGCTGCACGGATCAGTGCGATATCCTGCACGATCACCTGACGGCTGACACTATAAAGGGAAGCAAGCTTTGTTCCGGATACCGGAGCTTTGCTTTCCTGAATCTGTCTGATTATCTGTTCTCTTCTTTCAGATCCATGCATTTCCTGTTGCCACCTCCCATGTTATTTTCCCAAATGATCTATTTATCCATGTATTTTTCTCCACACACGGTAATCACATCTATTATACCGCATGAAGGTGCTTTAAGGAAATATCTAAAATCGGTGCGGAATGTGTCAGTGCTCCGCTGGAAATATAATCTACGCCGAGAGAAGTCAGTCTGCTGATATTCTCTTTCGTTACATTACCGGAACACTCGGTCTCGGCACGTCCGTCAATGATGCGGATTGCTTCCTGCATCTCTTCCGTGGACATATTATCGAGCATGATAATGTCTGCCCCTGCTTCTACCGCTTCTTTCACCATATCCAGATTTTCAACTTCTACCTCGATCTTACGTACAAATGGTGCATATTCTTTTGCCATCTGAACAGCTTTTGTCACGCTTCCTGCTGCACCGATGTGATTGTCTTTCAGCAACACTCCATCAGACAGATTATAACGGTGATTGTATCCGCCACCCACTCTGACTGCATATTTTTCAAAAATTCTCATATTCGGAGTCGTCTTTCTGGTATCCAGAAGTTTTGTCTTACTTCCCTCCAGAAGCGATGCTACGGAATGTGTATAACTTGCGATTCCACTCATTCTCTGCAGATAATTCAGCGCAACTCTTTCTCCGGAAAGGAGTACACGGATATCTCCGGTTACTTTCCCCATTAACTGTCCATTCTTTACTTCATCGCCATCTTTGCAGAAAAATTCTACTTTTGTATCTTTATCTAATAATTCGAAGACTCTCTGAAATATCTGAAGTCCTGCGATCACACCATCCTGTTTACAGATCAGATCTACTTCTCCGGTTACAGCTTCGTGCATGACCGCATTGGTGGTCACGTCCTCACTTGAAATATCTTCTCTTAATGCTTCCATGATCAGGTGGTCTACCTGTAAAGTCATTGTTATGTTATTCATATTATGCTTGTCTCCTTTATCATTCTTCCTGTTCGTCTGTTTCTGTCCTTTTCCTGTTTATTTTTCTATTCATTTTTTGACAGATAGCAATTTTTATCTATGCATCCGTATACTGCATTTATTATAACATCTTATACCGCTTTACGTTCAGATATTTTTTCCTGTGTTTCTTCTTTTGTAATCTTTGTTGCTGCGCGCTTTGCAAATACCAGACTTTCCAGAAGTGAGTTACTTGCCAGACGGTTAGCACCATGTACACCATTACAGCTTGTCTCCCCGACTGCATACAGGTGTTCCATAGAAGTCCTGCTGTCTGAATCTACCCAGATTCCACCCATAAAATAATGCTGTGCCGGTACAACCGGGATGCATTCTTTCGTTACGTCATATCCTTCTTCCAGACAATGTTCATAGATATTTGGGAAATGCTTTAAAATCGTTTCTTTTGGTATATGTTCCATAGAAAGCCATACATGATCAGTTTCTTCTTTTTCCATCTCTTCTCTGATTGCTTTTGTCACAACATCTCTTGGAAGCAGTTCGTCTACAAAACGTTCTTTGTTCTTATTATAAAGGACCGCTCCTTCACCACGTACCGATTCTGAGATCAGGAAACGTCTTCCCGGTTTCTTGGAATATAAAGTTGTCGGATGGATCTGTACATAGTCCAGATGTTCCAGACGGATTCCATGCTTCTTTGCAATCTCAATCGCATCCCCTGTCAGATGTGGAAAATTCGTGGAATGCTGATAGGTTCCGCCGATACCGCCACTTGCAAGGATCGTATTTTCTGCATAAATTTCATACGTTCCCTTTTCATTCTTTGCCTTGATTCCTACACATTTATCATCTTCGATGATCACATCTGTCATCTCTGTATATTCATACATTTTCACATTTTCAAGCTTCTTTACCTGTGCCAGCAGCTTGCTGGTGATTTCTTTTCCTGTCACATCTTCATGAAACAGGATTCTCGGTCTGGAGTGCGCTCCCTCTCTTGTATAGGCAAATTCGCCGTCCTTCTTTTCAAACTCTACGCCATACTTTACCAGATCATTGATGATATCTCTGGAATTACGGATCATGATATCTACAGATTCTTTCCGGTTCTCATAATGACCGGCTTTCATCGTGTCTTCAAAATAACTGTCGTAGTCGCTTTCGTCTCTTAATACACAGATTCCCCCCTGTGCAAGGAACGAATCACTGCTTTCCAGATCTGACTTGGTAATTAATATAATATCCTGTTCTCTTGGTAAATTCAACGCGCTGAAAAGTCCTGCGACTCCGCTTCCTACGATTACTGTATCTGCATTCAGTTTCATAATACAACATCCTCTTTTCTATACTGCTTTCCGTTTACGGACAGTCCCTCCACATATATTCTTCTGACCGCTTAAACTTTTCACATTATACCACTGTTATTTACATGTGACAAGACAGTTGTCGTATTTATTCTTTACACATGATTTTCTATTTAATGCATCATGACGGCTGTCACCGATCGAACCTTTGTATGTAACCAGAAAGTTAGAATGAAAGATATGCTTAATCAACAGATACAACACAATCGTAAATGCAAACAAATACCCAAACGTACCAACCGCCGATATTCCCATATCTCTGCCTTCATATCGGTCGTGCAGATAATGCTTGAGCTGATCAGAAGCAGCTATCACCCAGAGTCCTATTACCACATGTCTTGCCAGCATCGTAAGCCCCTGCGGCATGCTGGTTTTATTCTCCTTCATGACTTCCATCAAATCCATCTTCACTTCCATAACGTCAATCTCTCCCATATCATAGCCGTCTGAAAGAATTTTTTCTTTGTCATCAATTGCAGGTCCTTCGATGTATTCCATGACCAGCGCATGCATGGTCGTATATTCCTGAATTTGTAAACAAAAAAGATTATTGTGCCAGAATTTCATTTCTGTATCACAATAATCTTTTTCATTTATACCTATTTATACAAATTCTCCCCATCAGATTTGATAACACTCTGATACCAGTAAAAGCTATCTTTTTTATAGCGGTTTAATGTACCGCCTTCTTCCTCTTCACGGTCTACATATACGAAACCATAACGTTTCTGATAACCATTTAACCAGCTTAAAAGATCTGTGAATGACCATGTACAGTATGCCAGAACTTCACAGCCTTCTTCAATTGCTTTTCCCAGTTCTTTCAAATGTTCTTCCAGATAATGGATTCTATATTCATCATGAATCTGATCATCTTCTGTCTTTTTATCAAATGCTCCCAATCCATTTTCAGAAATCACAATTGGCAGACCATAACGGCTTGTAATTTCACGGCAACAAAAGCGAAGCCCCATCGGATCTATCGTCCAATCCCAATCTGTTGTCATAAGATATGGATTTACTGGATTCTTATATATTCCCTGCATTCCCAGTTCTTGGGCAGATCCCTTTACACCTGTTGTATTCATCGTACCATACGGCGTAACTCCATCCATTGGATTATACTCACACACACAACTCTGATAATAATTTACACCCATGAATGTAATCTCTCCGGCAGCTTTTTTCAATATCTCCATATCTTCATCTAAAATTTCCGGAGCATAACCTTTTTTCTTCAGATAAGCCATCGCAGCTTTTGGATAACGCCCATATGCATATATATCCATCCACCAGAAATTTTTCAATTCATCATAATCACGTTTTGCCATTGCATTTACCGGTTTGCAGTCCAACGCATAGGATGGTACATACGCAAAGCTTGCACCAATCTCTCCTTTTCCACCCATTTCACGATAAGCAAGTACTGCCCTGGCATGTGCCATAAAAGCATAATGATTAACCTGATAAAAAGTCTTCTGGTCATCAAATTTTCCAGGCGGATGCTGTGCTGTCAACCAACCAAGAGAAGTAAATATATTCTGTTCGTTTAATGTAATCCAGTATTTCACTTTATCGCCAAAGTTTTCGAAAAGAGTCTTTGCATAAGTCACATAATCCTGAATGATTTCCGGGCTTTCCCATCCACCATACAGATCCACCAGTGCCTGCGGAAGATCCCAGTGGAAAATTGTCACCATCGGCTCAATTCCATATTTCAAGCATTCATCAATAATATCCTGATAAAATGCAAGTCCTTTTTCATTGACCGTACCTCTTCCTTCCGGATAAATACGGGCCCAGGAGATAGAAAACCGATATGTTTTTAATCCCATCTCTGCCATTAATGCAATATCCTCTTTATAGTGGTGATAATGATCTACCGCTACATCACCGGTCGTTGCTTTATATGTTTTTCCTGGGATACGTACAAATGTATCCCAGTTTGTCACACCTTTTCCATCTTCTTTCCATCCACCTTCAATCTGATAAGCCGCTGAAGCGCTTCCCCATAGAAAGTCTTTTGGAAATCTTGTCACTTTCATTTCTTCCATATCCATATTCCTTTCCTTTACTGAACTTTGATAAGGTTACTTTCTTTTGTTACTTCTCCTGTTGCTGTTTTTTCAACTATTGCATACTGATCTGTATTTGAAACGATCACCGGCGTTGTTACATCATATCCAGCCTCTTTTATTTTTTCAATATCAAATTCGATCAACACATCACCCTTTTTCACAACATCTCCTGCTGCTTTCTTCGGTGAGAAATATTTTCCTTCCAGATTTACGGTATCGATTCCGATATGTACCAGAAGTTCTACCCCATTCTCTCCTACAAGACCTACTGCATGTCCCGTTTCAAACATCACATCTACTTTTCCATCAAATGGTGCATAGATCACTCCATTTTCCGGAACAATTGCCGCACCTTTTCCAAGAATTTCCTGTGCAAATGTTGCATCTGCAACTTCTGACAGTGAAATTGCTTTTCCTTCTGCCGGACTTGCAATATCAATCGCATTCTCCATTACTTTTACTTCTTCTTTGCTTTCTGTTTCCAGCATGTCTAATTCATCATCATCATCTACTACATCTTCAAATCCAATGATCATTGTCGCAATGAATGCAACCACTATTGTAAGGAGAATCGTAAGTGCTGCAAATAACAGACTCTGCGGTTTCCCTTTTTCTACATACTGAACGATTGTTACGATCGCAGGTGTCGCAATACCAAAACATTTCATCTGGAAAAATCCACCAAATAATCCACCCGCAGCAGCACCGATACATGCTCCTAACATCGGACGTTTCAAACGTAATGTTACACCATACAGAGCTGGCTCTGTAATTCCTGCAAATAATGCCGAAAATGCAGAAGATCCGGCAATCTGTTTAAAATCTTTGTTCTTACTCTTTACTGCTACTGCAAGCGATGCAGCACCCTGTGCCATGTTAGAGCAAAGTTCTCCGATACAGATAAAGTTTTCAAATCCTGTGGAAGCAATCATTCCCAGTTTGATTGGTGTAAATGCATGATGCATACCTGCCATAACAACAAAAGGATATACACCCGCCACAAGACCGATCGCAATAAATCCAAGTTTATCATGAATTGTATAAACAACTGTTGATAATACGTTACCACAGATTGCACCTAAAGGTCCAAGAATAATCAATGCAATAGGTGCTTCGATCAGCACTACCAACATCGGTTTTAAGAAGTTCTTGGTTACTACCGGTGTAATCTTATCTACCAGACGCTCGACATATTTCAGCGACCATACTGCCAGAATAATCGGAATAACAGAATAAGCATAAGATGCATATGTTACCGGAATAAATTTAAGAAATTTTACAGTTTCTTTTGCATCATTTGCACTATTCATGAATGAAATAAAATTTGGATGCAACATAATCAACGCTATACTTGCCGCATAATACATATTCGTTCCAAATTTTTTAGATGCAGATATCGCAATCAATACCGGCATAAAGAAAAATGCGCCGTCACCCATAACACTTAACAGATTATAAGTATCACCTTTTGTACTCAGAACACCGATCATTGGAAGTAATGTAAGAAGTACTTTGATCATTGCAGCTCCGATGATTGCCGGAATAACCGGTGCCATGATACCGGAGATTGTATCCATCAGCATAGAAAATACATTCTGTTTTTCCTTATTCTGTGGTGCTTTTTTCGGTACTTCGTTTGAAAAATTTCCAAGCTTATTAAGCTCTGCATAGACATTTGCCACATCATTACCGATGATAATCTGATACTGACCGGCTTTTTTCATGATTCCCATAACGCCTTTGGTCTTTTTCACTGCTTCATCGTCTACAATTGATTCATCTTTTAATGTAAAACGCAGTCTCGTCATACAATGTACCAGGCTGATTACATTTTCCTTTCCCCCGACTCTTTGGAGGATTTTTTTTGCTATACTTTCGTAATCCATTTTCATTTACCTCAATTTTCTTTTTTATTTTTTCATATATATAACAAAGACCCGACTTAAAAGAGCATACGCTTCCCGGGACCGCTGCTTTCTTTTAAGTCAGGTCTTGCTTAACTGAATAATAACAAACCTGCAATCTATTCTGATTGTTCATCTAATATTCTTTTAATGTGTATTAATAAATATAATCTTTCATCTATTGTCAATTTGTAGGAATACTGTTTTTCAATATATTCCACAATTTTTCTGACTCCTGAATAAGCATATTCATTCTCTTCTATCAATACTTTGTATATTTCCTGCATGCTGTCTTGATAAATGGTATTATCAAATACTCTGGTCGCAAAAAATTTCAAATGAGTTAGAAACCGTTCATACGATATCGATTTCTCGTTAAATTCTATCTTAAAATGGATTCTGACAATCTGAAGAACTGCATTAATCAATTTCGTAATCTTATTAACATCTACATTACTTCCGCTGCCAAGTTCGGCCGAAACGATGTGCATCGCTATAAATGCAGCTTCGTCTTCCCCTAGATTCTCATCATTTTGTTCCTGTATCCATTGTACTGCCCTTAATCCAATTTCATATTCTTTTGGATAAAATTTACGGATCTCAAGTTTCATCATATTTTTTAATGCTATATTCTCACGATATCTGTCAACTGCGGAATTGATATGATCTGTAAGTGTCACATACAGGGAATCCCTGACTTTCAATCCTTCCTCCCTCGCTGTCTTTACGATACGGCTTACAATCTCCAAATATTCTTCTGATATTTCTTTTACTACTTCCTGCAGTCTCCTGCTGTCATCGACACTCTCCAGATAATAAGTTTTATCCGCCAGTGCTTCATCCAGATTTTCACCCTTCTTTTTCTTGAACCCGATTCCTGCTCCTGTTATGATCAGTTCTCTTCCCTCCTGATCACTACTGACAACTGCATTCGTATTCAGAACTCTGACTATTTTCACAGCCATTCTCACCTCTAATTCAATCTTAACAACCATTGATACAATATGATAAAAAAAAGACTGCCCATAATACAAAATCTCTTGATCTCTTGCACCATAAACAGTCTTGCTTACCATTACGTAATAACAAACTTGTTATTATATTACCAATAATACCTGTCTTTGTCTATATTCTTTTTGTTTTTCGTCATAACCAATAAATTTACCATTTTCTTTTTGTGTATTTTCACAACTATTTTATTCCTTTCTTCTCAATAATGAACTTCACTTCACCTTTCTGCCCTTCTTTTATTCTAGTGAAGCTCTGATATCATCATTCCAGAAAGCATTAGGGCAACTACTTTTCTCTTTTCTCTTCTCTCTCCTCCTCTTTTTATATTCAATTACTTCTGTCATACGTTTCTATGCGTTCTTTTGATTATTCCACATTCTTTAACGCTTCATCCATCGGAACCTTTTTAATCTTCCGATATTCCAGAAGTGCTACCGCCACATAGGTAATAAATCCAACCAGGAACATTTCCACATATATCTTTGGATTGATCCACAGTGTGATCCATCCGGTCAGACTTTCCATCATCATTACACGGAAGATTACATTCATAACCACCGTTTCAATCGGAAGACTTAAGAGCAGTTCTATTACAACCACAACCATGGTTGACATAATATACAGCCTGCTGATCTCTCCGTTCGTATATCCAAGGATCTTCGTCATGGAAATGGACTGCGCATTTTTCTCGATAATGATCTTTGACAACAGATAAATGACAATCATATAGATCATGATCGCAAATCCATTGACCAGTCCCATCATATTTCCCATGGATACATCCAGCTGTCTTGATACCTTCGTCAGTGCTTCCAGATCAACTACAGACCCTATGTATTTCTCATCAATGTCTTTAATCTTTGTATTTGCAAAATATCCCGCATAATAATCACTTCCAAGATCAAATGTCTCGTTTAATTTGTCACGGCTCATAAATACACTGATTGCCCCGCTGTAATCATAGACTCCTTTTACTTTGAATGTGTAGCGTTTGCGTTCGTATTTTTCTTTTAATGTAATCTTATCTCCCGGTTCTACTTGATACTTATCTGCATATGCCGTCGATATATATACGCCATCTCCCAGATCTGCCTTAATATACTTACTGTCCGGTTCTACTCCGTACAATACTACCTCTTCGCTCTTGGCCTCTCCCGGAATTGTATTTAATGCGTATGCACTGAATTTTTCTGCTGTCTTGTTATCTGTCTTCGTGCCGTTCGAATACTGCATCAGCGATAGTAAACTTTCCAGTTTACTTCCACTGATTGCATCCGTCGGAACCTCCAGCATATACTGGTACTTTGCCAGCATATTTTCCTGTATTTCTTCCTGATAATGGTTCAGTACTGACGGGAGCAGCAACCCGAAGAATAACAGCAGATTTGCAAATATAATTCCTACAAACAGCACCAAATAATTACTGATATTCTGAAAAATAACTCTCAGACGGAATCTGCGGAAGATACCGAGTTTTGTACTTAAATGAACTGCCCTTTTTTGTTTTCTGGAAGAAAGATCTCTTCTTATGAACTTAAGCGGCGACAGTCTTAATTTGTAATGTAAAATTCCATAGTTGATCACCAGCATGATAATAACCGGTACAACCGTTGTCATCCAGAATGCTTCTGCATTCCAGACCGTTACATATGTCGGAAGGCTGTAACTTCCATAGTACATCCCCGCACATACCTGCTTTAATACTGTATATCCGAGAATATTTCCGACCAGTGCCCCGATCAGTGTGATCACAACCGGAAGTGCCATATAATGTAAGATCAATTCGCGCCTTGTATACCCGGATGCACGCAATGTTCCGATCACGCCCGCTTCTTTCCTGATCGTATTGCTGATCGTAATACCGAATACAAATGCAAGAATCGCCATTACAATATAAAGCAGCATAACGATCATCGCACGGTCGCTTCCCATATCATCCCCTGTAAAATGGATCGACTGATTCTGGTATTGTGGTACAAAACTTTCTATCGTCACGACATCTGCCATGTCTTCCATCAGATCTTCGGCCATCTTCTTTTCTTTTTTCTCTGTTGCAGGTTTTTTATCATAGATCCAGGCATAATTATACTGTACCTTTACCTGATTCAATGCTTCAAAATCTTTGTCTGTAACAATTGCCACTCCGAACTTTACAGCATCAAACATCGTATCATTATTATTTTGAAATAATGCACTGTAATCGGAAAGTGCCACAAGACCTGTAATCCGGAATGTCTTCTTTCGACATTTCACCGTATCCCCGACTTTCAGCTCATTATTATCTGCATACATACGGTCCACAGCGATCTCACCGGACTTTTTCGGCATCTTCCCCTTCATCAGGCAGACCTTATCTACCTCTTTCCGGTTCTTGAAAAATCGTATGGTACTTCCGTTCGTAAGCTTTTGCTCTATATAAAAATTCTCATATACCTTTACATCCGATTTTTCAATATCTTCTTTCTGTGCCGGAGTCAGCTTCTTCTTCGTCTGGAAATATCCGTCTTCGATATTGTATTTTTGAAAGCTGTCATCATATGCTCGGAGCATACTTCCATCAGCTACCAGGAATCCTGATACGAAACCAATCGTTATTGCCATTATGATAAAGACAACTAAATACTTTCCAAATTCACTTTTTAATTCTCTCGGCAATCTTTTTCTTAAAGGACTTTTCATCTGTTATGTCCTCCTTACCATTCCAGATTGATCGCCGGAATCTTTACTTCATTTCTGTAATTCTTCCGAATCATTCCGTCTCTTAACTTCACTACCCGGTCGGCCATGTCTTTGATCGCATCATTATGTGTAACCATGATAATCGTATTGCCATATCTCTGATTTACCGTCTCGATCAGTTTCAGGATTTCCTTGGACGTATGATAATCCAGCGCACCGGTCGGCTCATCGCACAACAGGATATCCGGATTCTTGACAATTGCACGTCCGATCGCAGTTCTCTGCTGCTGTCCTCCTGATAACTGATTCGGCAGTTTTTTCTGATGTTCATAAAGACCAAGCGTATGTAACAATTCATCCACATCTAACGGATGATTACTCAAATATGCCCCTACTTCAATATTCTCCCGTACCGTCAGATTCGATATCAGGTTATACATCTGAAAAATATATCCCAGATGCTTTCTTCTATACAGTGAAAGTTTCTTCTCCGTCATATCCTCCAGACGTTCGCCTTCAATCGTGATACTGCCCTCATCAGCACCATCAATTCCCCCTATGATATTCAGAAGTGTTGATTTACCCGAACCGGATGGTCCAAGCAAGACACAAAATTCTCCTTTTTCAATATCCAGATCCAGACCTTTCAACACGTTCACACGGCTGTCGCCTGTCCCGAATGACTTTTTAATTCCTCTTATTTCCAGAAACATAATTCTCCTCCCTTCAGTTACCTTCCTATAACCAATGTTAGTTTAAACTTATTTATTTGTCAACGAAATCCTTTTTTAGAATGTCTTCATCCGGAATTTTCGTCAGATTTTTCCTAATTTATCTTTATATTTTTGCATATTTGGTATTAAAAAAAGGATGACTCTCTACTTATGTCATCCTTTTCATTCTCAACTTATCTGAACCTATCCTGATTCTTTTTCTTATTACATTTTCTTATATCGAAACAATCGCTTTGAACTGATCACAGTCGATCTTAATATCAAATTCTCCTCCCAGTGCTTTCGCATAGGTACTTACGATTGCAAGTCCCAGTCCGTTACCCTCACTGGTTCTTGCCTTGTCGCCTCTTGAAAACCGTTCGATGATATCTTCTTTTTCAAAATCCATCTCATAGCCGGATGTATTCGTAATCTCCAATACTATTTTCTGATCTGTTCCCGCTTCCTTTTTATACGTCTTGACAAATACCCTGGTTCCTTTCGCCGAATACTTCAGCGCATTTTCGATCAGATTCTGACAGATCCTGTAAAAATAAGAATTATCAGAATAAATTGCCGTGTCTTCTTCGGTAAACTGAGTTACAAATTTCAGTCCGCTTTCTTTTATCCGGTCATCCATATCTGCAAATATCTGTTCCATCAGACGGTTAAGCTCAAAAGTTTCTTTGTGAAGTTCTACATTCCCACTGCTCGCTTTTGCCAGCGAAAACAGGCTGTTGATCATCTCACCAAGCTTTCCTGCTCTTGTCGATATCACGTCTACATAGTCCCTCACTACATCACTTAATTCTTCTTTTTTGATCAGTTCCAGATATCCGACGATGGAAGTCAGCGGCGTCTTCAGATCATGCGATACATTTGTGATCAAGTCTACTCTTAACTGGTCACTTCTCGATACCTTTTCCAGACTCTTCCGTTCAATCTCCAGCGCCTGTTCCAGACGCTTCTGAAAGAAGCTCTCCGTCTGCTCCATGATCTGATCCAGCTCATTTCTCCAGTATCTCTGGATCACTTCCCGGCAGCAGATATATTCTATAAACACCGTTGCTACCATCATATATCCGGCTGCATAATTCCATCCCCATCCGCTGCTGTAACTGATAAAGAAAAGATATGCCGCTGCTGCCGACAGTTCTACCGCCAGTATATTCCGAAATCTTTTTTCCGACTGTTTTTCTTTCGCCTTCCAGGTCTGATAATAGATACTGTCTTCTGTATCCTGCAGATAGGTCTCTGCACTCCCTTTCTGACTCCAGTTCCGATATCTCAGTTTCATATACCTGCGTACGAGCAGGCAGATTCCCGGCTGCACCAGGATATTGCCGATCAGGCAGATTCTCCATACGCCCCATGTACTGAAATAATATCTGTTCACTAACACCACAAAGAACAGGAAGCTTCCAATTATAAACAGCAGAAATCCAAATACGCAATCATAATATTCTTTTATAAACTTTTTAATTGCTTTTACCATATTTTTCCATTTTGTATCCAATTCCCCACACCACCTTTACATATCTTGGCTTCTTCGCATCAATCTCCACTTTTTCCCTGATATGACGGATATGTACCATTACAGTATTCTCTACAGTATAATCTGCTGTTTCCTGCCATACATTCTCATAGATCTGCTCTGCCGGAAATACCTGCCCGGGATGCGCCATCAATAGCTCCAGGATCTTATACTCCGTTGCCGTCAGATGCACTTCTTCTCCTTCAACAAAGATGACTCTCTGCTTTTTATCCAGTACCAGACCGCCATTCACGATCTGATCCGGATCTTTCTTTTTCTCCGTTTCTCCACCGCTCCATGCGCGGTATCTGCGTAAATGCGCTTTCACTCTGGCGATCAGCTCCGCAGGATTATACGGCTTCTCAATATAGTCATCTGCTCCGAGCGTAAGTCCCGACACCTTATCACTTTCTTCCGTCTTGGCCGACAGGATGATTACCGGAATCCTGCTTTTCTCACGCAGCTTCATCAGTGCCGACAGACCGTTGAGTCTTGGCATCATCACATCCAGAAGGATCAGGTCTACATTCTCCCGCTCCATAATATCCAGTGCTTCCATACCGTCATATGCTTTCAAAGTCTCATACCCTTCATACTTTAACAGTTCACTGATGGAGTAGACGATTTCTTTGTTATCATCTACTACTAATATTTTTTCTGCCTCCATTTCTTTCGTCTCTCCCCTCTTTTTCTTTGCATGCTTACTATATCGTTCATGATTTAAATATTTCCCGATACAATTCTTAAAAATTTCTTATGATTAATCTTCGCTATGCAAGGACGAATAAAATGCGATTCCAAGTATCACTGCACCTCCGACCAGTTCTCTGACCGTAGGGATTTCTCTTAAGAAGATCAGTGCAAATACGATCCCGTATACCGTCTCCATACCGGAAATGATTCCCGCAGTCTGCGCTTTTACACCTTTCTGCGCCGTTACATATAAAGAATAGGCAATCGCCGTACATAAAAAACCAATTGTTGCAACACCTGCGAAATCCACCGGACGCCATTCTGCTTTCACCAGTACCAACGCCGGAAGCAATGCAATTGCTGCTGTTCCCTGTTCATACAAACAGATGGTACGTCCTTTGTATCTGCTGGAAAAATACCGGTTTGATAACGTCATTACTGCATAAGTAAAACTTGCCAGCATTCCCCAGAGAATTCCAATCGTCACTTTATTCTCCACTGAAAATTCCGGAATCGTGATCAATACTCCCATCAAAAGGATCAAAGCATTCAAAATATTCTTACCGCATATCTTCTCATGGAATAATAAAGGTTCCAGAAATGTCAGAAACAGTGGGAAAGTTGAAAATGTAATGGTCCCGATTGCCACGGACGATGTCTGGATCGATTGAAAGAAACTAGACCAGTGGATTGCCATCACAACACCTGTCAAAATCATAAGTCCGTAATCTTTCTTCGAATCCAGTGTCAGCTTGTCTTTACACACCAGCGATATTGCCAGTAAAAGTAACGACGAACAGATGACTCTTCCCATTGCCACCTGTACCGCCGGAACCTGTACATACTGACCGATCACGCCGGAGCAGCTAAAACACATAACCGCAATATGCAGCAGTATCACATTCTTTCTTGTATCTTTGCTCATTGATTTCTCACTCATATCTTTCTCCCATGTATCTCTTGTGTATTTTTATTTATTTTCATTCCCGACCAGTATAACACATTCTCACCAGTCTCCGCTCTGTCTATTTATAATTCTTCACAAGTTCTTCCTTCTCTTTCCGGCAGATCAGATGATACGTCACATCCGTTGCAAAATTCGTGGTAAAACAAAAGACACCTGCACAGGTTGCTCTTCGCTTCCTGATCCAGAGTGGCGTTGTTGTAATTCCAAAGTCCGTTCATAAAGAACGTATGGAAGAGAACTTTAATGTATTTGATTTTACACTTTCTGAGGAAGATATGAAGACACTGGAAGCTCTGGATGGCGGAGAGAGTCTGTTCTTCTCACATCACGATCCGGCTACGGTGGAGTGGTTTATGAGTATTGTTTAGATTCAAAAATTGTGTGCCTTAAAAGCTATGTAGCCCCGTAGGAAAAATATAATAGGATGCTGGTTCCGTTCACTTCGTTCAAAGTCACCAGCATCCTATTATATTTTTCCTACGGGGCTGCGTAGTTTTTTGTGATTTTTAAATCATGTTCTTTTTTCGGAGAATACATCCAGGAATTTTTTTACGGTCTCTGACAGTGCTTCGTTTTTGCGCCAGATCAGGATGCATCAGCTGTCTTGACAGTGTCGGCTGTGTAATATGAAGAAGCTTTGCTGTTCTTGTAATATTCTCTTCACGCGCTGCCATCAGAAAGTATTTCAACACCCGAAGTTCCATACCTTTTTGCTCCTGTTTATCCGTTTTTCTTTTCATATGCTCATGGTAGCTTATTTTTGTTCGTACGAAAAGCAATTGTCATGATTGTTCATATATAAATTTGATATTTTCATAGATCAGTGAAAAATCGACCACACATTTTCCATCGAATATCCGCACAGGTACCTGATCTGTAAATCCATATATCACTGGTATCTCGACTTTCTCCAGATCATACACAATCACTTTTTTCTTATCCGGATCCACCAGCCAGTATTCTCTTACCCCCGCTTTCTGATACTTCATAAGCTTCAGATAACTGTCCTTCTTCCTTGTACTTTCAGACAGGATCTCAATAATAAAATCCGGCGCACCGAAAACCCCCTGTCTGGTAAGCTTTTTTCTGTCACAGACGATCATAAGATCCGGCTGTACCATCGTTTTATCGTCCTGATCCAGTTGTACATCCACCGGCGCAAACATTGGAATACAAGCGCCTTGGTTCTTTTCAATGTATCCGGCAAGCGAACTATATATCTTGGATACCAGCAGCTGATGTACACTAAGCGGTGCTGCCATGTCATATATCGTTCCATCGATCAGTTCGGCTCTTTCATCTTCCGGAAGTTTCCGATAATCCTCTATTGTATATTCGCCTTGTTTCTTCTTTGTTGCCACATAATAACCGCTTTCTTCTTTTACGCTCTCCGGATAGATATCCGGATGGCTGTCCTCCAGATATGTTCCAGAACATTTTTTCTTTTCTTTTTCCATATCATCTTGTTTCATCGCTTCATCTCACCCTCGATCCACGTCATGATGACATCCACCAGATATTCCTGCTGCACCTTACTTAACTCTTTGCCCGGACGCATCTTATGCCATTTATATATGCATCCCCTGCAGCATGTCGCGGTTGCATGTTGTGCTATGAATACCGGGTGTCCCCGCATCGGCGTCTGCTTTCCGTCATTTGGGATCACTGCAGGTGCTTCTCTCTTTGCAATAAAATCTTCGGCGTGACGCCGGATGGTATCCATACCCTTTTCACGTATATATGCCTTGTCCTTTTCTTTCAGATGAAAACTGTTTCTGAATTTGGACTGTTCCAGACGGGAAAATAATTGCTGATACCATTCTTCCTTTGTCATCTTTTTCATGCCTCTTTTCATTTGTAAATGTGTTTCAACCTATCTTAGATACTATATTAACATATACTAGATGATTTTTCCACTTTATAGATCTAACATATATTACGTTTCATATATAAAAGCGGATACGGATTACCTTCCTCATCACACTCCGTTCTCTTATATGTCTGAAATCCAAGATGTTCATAGAATCCAACAGCCTGTGGATTCTGTTCATTGACCGTTACTTCCTGGTTTGATGTGATTTTCCAGAATGGATTCGTATTTGACATAAGTTGCTTCCTCAATCTGATAAATACTCACGAGTCACACTACCGGAAGATTCTAACATTTCTTTCGGCGTCCCTGTAAAGAGAATCTCGCCGCCAGCCTGACCTCCTTCCGGTCCAAGTTCAACAATATAGTCCGCATCCTTCATAACGTCAAGACTATGTTCGATAATAAACAGCGTATTGCCCTGGTCCGTCATCTTGTTGAAAAGTTTCATCAGCCGTCTGATGTCATCCAGATGCAGTCCGTCTGTCGGTTCATCCAGAATGAAGATCTGTCCGCGCTCTTCAAGCTTGTCCGCCAGCTTTACACGCTGCAGTTCTCCACCCGAAAGTGTCGTCATAGACTGATTCAGATGCAGATATCCCAGTCCAACCTGCTCCAGCATATCGAGTTTATTGACGAAATCAGTGTTTTCAAAAAACCGAATTGCCTGACGTACAGTCATATTCATAACTTCAGCAATGTTTTTTCCCTTATACTGATACTTCAGCACTTCTTCCGAATACCTGGTTCCATGACATACCTCACAAACCGTCTCAATAGAATCCATATAGGCCATATCCGATATAATAACCCCTTTTCCCTGGCATACAGGACATGCCCCTTTGGAATTAAAGCTGAAATATGACCGTGCAATATGATTTTCCTTAGCAAACAGAGCCCTGATCTTATCTGCAATGTCCAGATAGGTAGCCGGGGTCGATCTTAAATTGATCCCTATATCTTTCTGTCTGATTGAAATAACCTCTCCCGGATACTGACTGGTAAAATATTCCATCAGCGAACTTTTTCCGGAACCAGCCACGCCGGCAATGACTGTCATAACGCCAAGTGGAAGTTTCACATTTACATTCTTTAGATTATGAAGATTGGCATGCTCGAGCTGATACCAGCCTGTTGGCTTTCTATATTCCATTTTTACCGGCGTTTTTATCCGCAGCATACGCCCTGTCACCGTATCAGCCTTTAAAAGTCCTTCGTAACTGCCCTGGTACATAATCTGTCCACCGTTTATACCGGCTTCCGGTCCCATATCCACAATATGATCCGCCAATGCAATAATTTCCCGGTGATGTTCCACGATCAGAACTGTATTTCCATGTTCTTTTAATTTGATCAGGGAATTTTTCAGCTTCTGGATATCTCTTGAGTGCAGTCCTACACTTGGCTCATCCAGTACATACATCATATCTGTAAGCGGCGAATTGATATATCTGGCAATTTTAATCCGCTGTGCCTCGCCGCCGGAAAGTGTATCTGTTCCCCGGCTGAGCGAAAGATAACCCAGACCAATCTCAGTAAGCGCATTCATCCGTTTTAAGATCTCCGTTTTTATGTCACGTGCCAGCGGATCTTCAATCTGACGGATAAATTCTGCTGCCTCAGGAATCGGCATATCGGAAACTTCACAGATATTCTTGCCATTGATCAGGCAGCTGCGGATCTTTGCATTCAGTCTGGCTCCATGGCAGACCGGACATGTAAATGTGCTGACAATCCGATCCAGTTCTTTCTTATGAAGCTGCCCTTCTTTGGATGTGATGATACTGCGATACATACGCGGATAAATTCCTTCATATTTCGCAGATTTCGGCCAGTTATCCGGTGGATTTTTAAGACGGATCTGCGGAGAATAAAGGAACAGATCCATCTCTTCTTTTGAATAATCTTTAATCTTCTTATTCAGATCAAACAGACCGCTGTAAGCATATCGTTTCCATCTCCAGGCTCCGGTTGTAAACGCGGGCCATTTAATAACTCCTTCATCGTTTAAGCATTTATCAAAATCTACAAGCTTGTGTATATCTAATTCTGTCACAACTCCAAGACCTTCGCAGCGCTCACATTTTCCGCTTGGATGATTGAAGGAAAAACTATCCGAATATCCGACAAAAGGTTTTCCGACACGAGAAAAAAGCAGGCGCAGCAACGCATAAATATCGGTGTAAGTACCAACCGTAGACCTCGAATTAGCAGCCGGTTTTTTCTGATCGATTACGATCGTGACCGGAAGATTTTCCATGCGGTCTACTTCCGGGCGGCCATATTTGGGCAAAAACTGCTGCACAAAACTTGGAAATGTTACATTCAGTTCCCTTCTCGATTCTGCCGCAATCGTATCCAGACAAAGAGAAGACTTTCCCGAACCGGATACTCCGGTAAAAACTGTGATTTGTTTCTTGGGAATTTTTAAAGAAACGTGTTTTAAATTATTTTCTGTCGCATTGATAATATTTATAAAATCCTGTTCGTTATTTTCCATTTTTCTGTTTCTTTCGCTCATAAAAGGCATTTGGATTCGTGTACTGTCCATGCCTTTTCTAAGTAATCCGCCTCCTTCGTTTCATCTTTTTTATATAGTTAAATTTCGATTTTTATTTTTGTTTCCATAGCATGGTGTACTCTTTTTCACCAGTAGCTTCATCCAAACCTTCGCATTGAATAATGAACCCTTCTCTTTGGTAAAAAGAAATTGCTCTGGTATTCTTCTGGTATACATTTAATTGTAATCTAACTTTTTTATCCTTAATATAATCCAATAAAAGCTTACCTATGCCACATGACTGCATTTCTTCAGAGACAAAAATACCTTCGATATATTCATCATTTAGTCCTACAAATCCTTGTATCATTTCATCCGCTTCAAACACATAGACTTCGGATTGTGACACCATTTCTTTCACTAATTCATAATTACTTGTCCAGTATCGATTGGAAATAAAATAATGTGCTTTCAGATTTGTCTTTAACCATATATCAGCAACTCTATCTACATCTCCGTTCAGCAACTTTCTAATCATAACAAATATTCTCTCCAACTACATCCTTTATGCTTTTCTCTTTTTTTCATTCTATCACAAGCTCACCATTAATCATCAATTTTTTGATATTTTTTCTTTTTCCTGAAATTAAGTAAAGAATCGGATTGCCTTTACATAGTTTCCACTTTCAAGAAATAAAAAAATGTGTATTTTTGAAAGCGGCGGGGAGATGCAGAAGAGTTTTTTGAATTATGATAATGTCAAAGGGGCACAGAATCTTTTGACGTATACTCGCAAACCAAGCTGTCACTCATTGCCCGAGTGACAGCTTGGTTACTTGCTATCCCTGATACCTTATTCTTTCTACCAGCGTTTCCTTTTTCAGATTACTGCTTAAAACGCAGGAAAGTACAATCTGCAACAGACCGACCAAAAAAATCATAATAAAAATTGGTACGATTGGAACATGATAGATATTCATTCCAAATATTCCATTATGTTTTGCATAGGAAAAAAGTGCATAGCCGAGCGGCAGACCAATGATCAAAGCTACGCATATGGTACCAACCGTAAACATCAGTCCCTGTAACTGCAGGCATAAATTTAATTGTTTATTTGTCATGCCCACAGCCTGTAATACACCATATTCCTGCTTTTTTGTCGTAATATTCATGATTATGGTGTTTGCCATATTCATAAAACCGATGAGTCCTACAACCGCCATAAACAGATAACAGCCAAGCTTCATCATGCGGGTTACTGATTCTGCAGATTCTAACTGTGCATGATAGCTATCCATTTTTATATGCGAAGTATTAGAAATCAAAGTATTCAGACTTTGTTCCACAGATGCCACATCTTTTTTATCACAGTCCACCCACAGATAGCCATAGGCTGTTCCTCTCGGATTCATGGAACGGTATACACCTTCTGGAATGACAAGATAAGTGTCCGCACTTACAAAAGATCCTGCAATCTTTCCCTGATAGGTATAGGTTCCACTTCCATTCTCAAAGTCAA